>Ga0308156_1000129_pt1 | contig 240673 bp, 204 predicted proteins | sample PhyAR2_FD_201041 | JGI IMG/M metagenome (GOLD analysis project Ga0308156, IMG submission 201041) | Phyllosphere microbial communities from UC Gill Tract Community Farm, Albany, California, United States - DLSL A.R2 | ecosystem: Host-associated > Plants > Phyllosphere > Unclassified | place...
TAAAATCTAATTTTTCTGCTAAATTTGTCATGATCTTAGTTCTATTCTTTGTTTAAATTTAAACATTTGTGGCTTGCTTAAGACCACTTGAACTAAGATCACTTTATTACATAGATACTGATTGTACGAATGCCGATTTTTTCTATCGGCAGTAGGGAGAGCAGGGTTGAACCCCCCCCTATAGAATACCAACATTCATTTCCAAAACCGATAAAACAATAAATCCCGACCATTGCTGATCAGGATCTGTATTATTTTAAAGGACGCTGAAACAAGTTCAGTATGACGCAACTACTAGTCTTACGCCCTAAACCTTTTATCCCAAACCTTTTAATCTATCTGCCAAATGGCATTTTAGGCATGCCTTTCATCATGGCTGCCGCGGCGGCAGGATTAGAAAACTGCTTCATCATTTTGCGCATGTCTTCAAACTGCTTAATGAGTTTGGTTACCTCTTCAACCTTGCTTCCTGAACCTTTTGCAATACGTAAACGGCGACTTTGCTGAATGCTATCCGGGTTTTCTTTCTCAAATGGTGTCATTGAATTGATAATCGCTTCGATTGATTTGAATGCATCATCCTGGATATCTACATTTTTCATCATTTTACCTACACCTGGTATCATGCCCATCAGATCTTTCATGTTACCCATTTTCTTGATCTGCTGAATCTGGTTGTAGAAATCGTTGAAGTCGAATTTATTTTTACGGATTTTCTTCTGCAATTCTGCAGCTTCTTTCTCATCGAACTGCATCTGAGCACGTTCAACGAGCGAAACCACATCCCCCATGCCTAAAATACGTGATGCCATACGATCTGGATAGAAAACATCCAGGGCTTCCATCTTCTCGCCAGTACCAATAAATTTAATAGGTTTGTTTACTACTGATTTAATGGAAAGGGCTGCACCACCACGGGTATCGCCATCCAGTTTGGTTAATACAACACCTGTAAAATCTAAACGGTCGTTGAATACTTTGGCCGTATTTACCGCATCCTGACCAGTCATTGCATCCACTACAAATAAAACCTCGTGTGGTTGAGTTTGGGCTTTAACTTCAGATATTTCGTTCATTAACGACTCGTCGATCGCTAAACGACCTGCGGTATCGATAATGATGACGTTATTCCCATTTTGTTTACCGTGTGCAATACCTTCTAAGGCAATGCCAACAGGATCATTTGAGGCGCGGTTCGCATAAACAGACACCCCAACTGAAGTTCCTAAAACCTCTAATTGGTCTACGGCCGCCGGGCGGTACATATCGCCTGCCACCAATAAAGGTTTTTTGCCCTTACCTTTCAGGTGTAGGGCCAGTTTACCGGCAAAAGTAGTTTTACCTGCACCGTTTAAACCTGCAATTAGAATGATGGTAGGATTTGCTTTTGTATTCAACTCTGTAACTTCGCCACCCATTAAGGCCGCAAGTTCATCGTTCATTATTTTGGTAAGCAACTGACCCGGAGAAACCGCGGTAAGTACGTTTTGCCCCAGAGCTTTCTGCCTCACCTCATCAGTAAAGGCTTTTGCTGTTTTATAGTTAACATCGGCATCCAGCAATGCTTTGCGGATTTCTTTCATGGTTTCTGCCACGTTGATTTCCGTAATACTGCCCTGCCCCTTTAATACTTTAAATGCTCTATCTAGCTTGTCCTGTAAATTATCAAACATCTTTTTTTAAGCTAAAAGCCTTATGCCAGCGGGCAAAAAGCTACTTGTTTTTAATAAAAGGCAAATGTATCAAATTTTGCTTGTAAATCGCTGCACCTCAAAGTCAAAACTTTGAGGTAGTAAATAAAATTTTTCTTCTCGTGCAACATTCTGATTTAAGGCGCGGTCTTATACCTAACTAAGCTAAACAAATGAAACGCTGCCTTCTCATTCTTTTTGTATTTTCTTATGCTTTTTCTCAAGCTCAGGATATTTCAAAACAGCGCCAACTGGAAGCGAAAAGGACGCTGCAAAGCCCTAAAATAGATGGTATTTTGGGTGATGAGTGTTGGAATAAGATCCCTATAGCTACAGATTTCGTTGAGATCAGGCCAAACCCTGGAAAGATAGAAGGTCATGACCGGCGCACTGAAATGAAAGTGCTTTATGATGATGTAGCCATTTATGTTTATGCCCGTATGTATGATCATCCTGACAGTGTTTCGCACGAGTTGGTTTCGAGAGATAATATTGGAAACGCCGACTTTATATCGATTATTGTTGACCCTTTTTACGATAAAATGAACGGAAACGGTTTTTTTGTTACTGCTGCGGGAGTGCAGTTTGACGCTAAATATTCGCAGGTGGGCGATGAAGACGCCAACTGGAATGCGGTATGGGAAAGTGCAGTTAAGATTGACGATAAAGGTTGGACCTGCGAAATGAAAATTCCCTATTCAGCCCTTCGTTTCTCGAGCAAAGAGGTGCAAAACTGGGGATTGAATTTTAGCCGAAGAATACAACGGAGCAATACACAGACTTTTTGGAATTTCGTCGACCCTAAAATAAATGGATTTATCAATCAGGAAGGCCTTTGGACGGGAATAAAAGATATTAAGCCACCATTAAGGTTGTCTTTTTCACCCTATGTTTCAGCTTATGTAAACCATTACCCTGTTAATTTGCCTGGTGTTAAAAACACCACATCGAGGTTTAATGGCGGCATGGATGTTAAATATGGGATCAACAACAGTTTTACCCTCGATATGACTTTGGTGCCAGATTTCGGTCAGGTACAATCCGATAACAGGATACTGAACCTCACTCCTTTTGAAGTGAAATTTAATGAAAACAGGCAGTTTTTTACCGAAGGCACGGAGCTGTTTAACAAAGGAGATCTTTTTTATTCCAAACGGATCGGCTCTATTCCGTCCTATTACAATTATAGTGGCGTGGGCAGTGATAAGGTTGTAAAAGATCAGACTGAAGCTAAGGTTTTAAATGCTACAAAAATATCCGGAAGGACGGTGAAAGGTCTGGGTATCGGGATTTTTAATGCGGTTACTAATGGCATGGAAACCGAGGTTGAAGATGCGCAGGGCAACCTTCGCCTGGTTGAAACCCAGCCGCTTACCAATTACAACATTCTGGTATTCGATAAATCACTAAAAAATAATAGCTCGGCAACATTTATCAATACCAATGTGTTAAGGAGAGGGGCTGCATACGATGCCAACGTAACGGCCGTACTATTTAACTTAAACAATAAAGGCAATAAGTATTTCGTTAATGGTGCGGCCAAAATGAGCTATTTAAAGGGCAATGAAACCAATACCGGTTATAGTTATGGGCTTAAGTTTGGCAAGCAGAGTGGTAATTTCCTCTGGAGTTATTCGCAGCAATATGCTGATGATAAATTCGACCCGTCTGATTTAGGCTTTTTTACCAATAACAATTTTTTAGATCAGGTACTGGATTTTCATTATAATGTGTATAAGCCAGGCAGTTGGTATAATCAGTTATTAAGCTACTTTAATATTTCATACTCGAGGAGGGCTACGCCAGGCAGCTTCCAAACTTTTTCTGTAGAAGGCGGACCTTATGTTCAATTTAAAAATCTTTGGTCGGCAGAAGTAAATGGAATCTATACCGCTGCAAAAAACGATTTTTACGAATCAAGAAACGGGCAGGTATATAAAGCCCCCGAAAGCTATAGTTTCGTGTTATATGTTAATCCAAACCGGGCAAAAGCTTATAACTTTGGTGGAAACATCCGCTACAGGGAGAAGGAACTTTTTAAGGGCAAAGAATATAATGTTTACTTTTTCCAAAACCTGCGGATAAATGATAAAATTGCTTTTGGTTTAGACCTCAATTTTAACCCAAATTATAATTATGTAAACTGGGTAACGGCACAGGGTGATCAAGCCATTTTCTCTAAATACGACCGTAGAACGGTAGAAAACTCATTCGATGCCAAATATACTTTTACTAATTTAATGGGGTTTACAGTGGTTTTAAGGCACTATTGGAGCGACAGAAGAAACAAAGAATTTTACCTGCTTAAACCCGACGGCAATTTAAGCAACTATAGCGGAGCTCCATTGAATGGGCTGGATAGAAATTATAATGTATTCAATATCGATTTAATTTATACCTGGCAGTTTGCTCCAGGCAGCACTTTATCTGTTTCTTATAAAGATGCAGCAGAAACTTACGATACTTATTACACCCCACGTTACAATAATAACCTGAGCGGGATTTTAAATGCTCCACAAAACAACAGTCTTTCGGTTAAGTTGTTGTATTATGTCGATTATCTAGACCTTAAGAAAAAAGGGAAGAGAGATTAAACTCCTTTTCATCATGCTGAATTTATTTTACAAGTAGAAGTAGTGTTTTCAATTGTCTTGTAGCTACTGTGTGGTCAGCACCTTTCTTGCAGTTAAGACCCTGAAATAAATTTACTGCGTAGCTTTCCGCTTCGCTACAGGTCAGGGTGACGATCTCTTGAGACCAGGAAATAATCTACCGCGCTTTTGCCGGACTTATTCCAAACTTCTTGCTAAAAGCGCTGCTGAAATGCTGTACTGAAGAGTAACCCAGTTCATCGGAGATATTTTTGATGTCTTTGCTGCTATCGGCCAGCAGTTCTTTAGCACGCATTAATTTATAATCGCTCAAATAACCAAAAACAGTATTTTTAAACACTTCTTTAAAGCCGTGTTTCAGTTTAAATTCATTTATACCTGCGGTTTTGGCCAGTTCGGTTAAAGACGGTGGATGATTGGCATTGGCCAGCAAATATTCGCGGGCATAATAGATCCTTTCTTTATCATAAGCTGATTTAATAGCAGAATTTACGGTTTTCTTAGCAGCTTCTTCAAAAGCCTGAGCCTGTAGCGCAAGCAGTTCCAGACATTTAGATTGAAGAAACAATAACTTTAATCCGCCTGTAAACTGACAATTCATAATGTCTTTTATACAACTGTGCATAGCCAGGCTGATGGGGAGGTTTTCTGATGAAATTTCTACCGGGCGGTTGTTCATAATGTTTTCGGCAAAATTCTTTAAAAGGTTGCTGCTCTCACTGGTTAAATCGATAAAGCGGTTTCTTTCAAAATTTACTTCAAAAAATTTATGCGGTTCGTTGGTCTTGAATTCTGCAGTCCCGTCAAAGTCGGGACTATAGATAATATTATGCTGGTTTCCTTTGATATTCAGGCGTTTGTTGGTGAGGTAGTTTTCCATGATGCCCCCGCCAGCTAGTGCAAAATGAAGTTCCACCATATCAGGTTCGTCGAAAGCTTTAATGCGCAAACGGCTCTGCTTTACCAGCATATCGCCATAAACAATATAAATGCCCGAAAAAGCAATCTGCACAATTTCTGCATCACCAAATGGAAAACTGTATTTGTCGCGCCGCTCAGTTACCAGCGCCGGTTGAAGTCCGGCATTGTCAAACATGCTTCCTACAGTATAATGCTTATTGTCGCTATCGTAAATCTTTAAGGCCATAAAATCCCTTTAATATAAACTTTAATCCTTTTGATATAAAAAGGGGCCTTAATCAGACCATTACTTTTGTTCAAAGTTACTAAACAAAAAGATACGATGACAAAATTACCATCCTGGCTGGCCGATACAATGGAAAAAGTGATCAGCAATAAAATATATCAGGTAGAGGTTGTAGAAACTAAAATGTTAAGCAGCAACTTAAAGTGTGTTACCTTTAAAGGTGGTTTTTTCGAAGCTGAATTTATTCCGGGAATGGAAGTGCTGTTTAGGGTTAACGCAAACGAATACCGTCATTATACACTGTCTGCCTTTGATAAAACGAAAGAAACCTGCGAAGTGATCTTTTATTTAAACAGGCAGGGACCAGGGCACCATCTGGCCGTAAATATCCAAAAAGGAGACCGTTTAAAATTAATTGTAGACCGGGCAAAGGTAAAATACAATGAATCATCTAATCAGCATTTCTTTTTTGGCGACGAAACCAGCCTTGGTTTGTATGAATCGTTAGGTAAAAAGGTAATTGATGAAAATGTAGAGTATTTTGGCATTCTGGAACTGCAAGAAGAAAACCTAAATTCAGTAAAACACCTTAAATTATTGATTGATACCGTACCCTCTGACCTGAACGCCCCGGCGAAAAATGCCATCAGCTGGATGGAAAATATGCACCCGCTCTGTTGGGAAATGTGGCAAAATGCTACGTTCTATTTAACAGGCAGGGCAAAATCAGTACAGCAGTTTAAACGGTACCTAAAACAAAGGGGCGTAAGCTTTAGGCAGATTATAACAATGCCCTATTGGGAAATGGGTAAAGTTGGTGGTGGGTAACCTATCTTGGAAAGGTAAAGCCAAAACCAAGCGCTAAAGTTTGGTTTGCCTGTATCTTGTTTGTTCCTGTGTCCTTATCAAACAGGAGTACGCCAGTTAGGCTGGTATTCATAAAGCGATTGATTTTTGCCGTTAATGCAACATCTAAGCGGTGATCAATATTGCTCATTTTAAAATCCTGATACGGAATGAACATCTGATACCGTGCTTTAAGATTTGTATTGGTAAATATATCCTTATCAATTGCACTTACTATTTGAAAGGCTAGCTCATTACGTACTTTTTTGCCGTACTCCACACCAAAAACGGTTGCTTTTGGCGGTTTGGTGTTATCAACCGGATCAAGAAAGAGTTTTTCATCCAAAACAAAAGTTTGGCGCGCCGTACCGGTACCTATCCGGGTAGAAAAATATTTAACCGGTTTATACTCAAAACCGATAGATTCTGTGATATAACCAGGCCCCATAAATTTTGAAATTAGCGTGGCGGTTTCCTGGCCATTTACCATACTGTAAGAATAGCCATTATCAAACTGGGATTCAAAACTTAACGATCCAAAAAAGAACCAGCTTTTGGAAAGTTGGAAAGACGCTTTATTATCCCAAAAAATACGGTCGTTGGTTTTCTTTTGCAGCTGATCTTTATTTTTGATTTTGCCATATTGCAAAACCACCTCGCTTACATAACTATAACTATCTTTATTGTATTCTGCCTTCCAGTTTAAAAGCCCCCCAACTGCCACGGAGTTGGTACCCCCTCCTTTCCAGTTATTACTGAACTGCGCCTGGTTAATGTTGATGCCGATATTGGTTCTTGTTTTCCAGTAATTAATCTTGGCGTTTACCACCAAGGGCTTAATTTTTACAGGTTCAAAGTTTAACGGGCCCTGTCTGCTTGGCAGTGGACTGCGTTTCAATTTAATGTTCAGGTCTTTAGTATTGATTGGAATAGTATCAATTTCCTGTGCATGTAATTGGGTAGAGCAGAAACTTAAAATCAGGATGATGGCAGCTAAACAGTTCTTCATTACCTACAAAGAAAACGAAAAATTTTAGAGATAAAAAGCATTTAACAAAATGATTACCAGAACAGCTATTCTGATAAAAGTAGAGGAAATAGTTTCACCTTATCTTGATCCAGCCATACCAGTTACCATTTTTAAGGTAATTTAAATCAGTTTCGTAAGTGTAAGCTTCCTTTTCAAAAACAATATTCCGATAGGCCAGATTGTGTTTTTTGTATCTGATCAGGTTGATCAGATAGTTAAGTAGATATAAGATATAAAAAGGGAATACAAGTAATTCCAACTGTTGGCGCAAGTGGATTTTCTCGTGGTTGATAATTTCCAGATCATTTTTAAACGCTGCCGATTTTAGCAGAATAAATGGAAAGATGGCCATGCCTGCTGCGGGTAGTTTTTTAACAATCAGAACTGGTGCGTTCACAACTTATCAATCGTTATTTTGGGTAATGCAGGTAATTGTAGGGCTTTAGGGTTTAACCTGTAGCTTTTATAGGCGTTTCTGATGAAAAGATTAAAAGCATAATCTGTAGCATCCAATACAAATTGATAGGTTGGGCGGTATTGCTGCATAAAATCAGTCAGTTCAGCGTCTTTTATGCCAAGTACCTGACTAACCAGATTGGCGTTGAAGCGATAATCAATTAGGTCTTCACGATAATCTTTTTCCAGGACTTTTTGCAAATGACGGGCATTTCTCCCCTGCCTGCTTAACAGGTTATAAATGGCATCGATGCCTAAGCCAACACCGCCGTTGCCTAAATTCAATAAATCTTTACTACTCCCTTTCAAGGTTTGGTAGCGGTATTCCTGAACATTTTTTTCATATTGCTGCTGCGGGGTCAACCTTTTTTGTTGAATAACTACATCACGTAATCTGATACCAACTGATCGGAGTTGAAAATATGCAGCAGTTTGCCCTTTGAAAACAATCGTGTCTACGCCATAGCCTGATAAAGCTGCAACCAAGGTATCACCAGGAAGAGCAAACGTGCTAAATTCGCCTTTTGTATTGTTGTATAAACCATCACCCGTACGGACATTATAAATATAAACCTTCGCTAAACGTTGCTTGGTTTCTTTATCAATAACAATACCCTGCACAGGTTTATTTTGTGCATAAAGCCACGTAGAGAAGCCAAAAACAAGTATAAAAGGAATAAAAAACCTCATTCAGCTATAAAACTACAAATATCTTGCTGGCTATTTTTTTACTTAACATTATTTAACCTTCAATGTTTGGCCTATTTTAATGGTTTCGGTGGTCATTTCGTTCAGCATTTTTAGCTCATCAACGGTTAAATTAAAGCGTTTGGCTATGTTGTAAAGTGTATCACCTTTAACAACGGTATAAGTGCCGTCGGCAAGGATCGGTTTAGCACCGGCAGGTGGCGTTTCTACAGGGGTAAACTTAGCCTTTTCCTGGGGGATATTTTTATTGATTTCTGAAAAAACACGATCTTCTCGGGCAATTTTTTGCTTTTCGCTCTCCGGTTGATCGTATTGGTAAAGCTGGTATTTTTCGATGGTATTGATTAACAAGTCCGGATATTTTGGATTGGTTGCATAACCTGCGGTTTTCAACCCTTGCGCCCAGCTTTTATAATCATTTTTGTCTAATTGGAAAAGAAAACTGTAGCGCTTGCGCTTTAAAAATTCAGAATGGTCCCTGAACGATTCGCGGGCATCTTTATACACCCTAAAACAGTCATTTTTCTGATCGTCATCACGGAAATAGTTTTTTCCTTTCCAGTCTGATGTACATTTGATGCCAAAATGGTTGTTGGCATACTTGGCCAGATCGCTGTTTCCACTACCCGATTCCAGGATTCCCTGTGCCAGAGTAATACTTGCCGGAATTCCCGCTGAGTTCATTTCTTCTATAGCCACACCTTTAAATTCATCAATATAACTTAAGGTGTTGTAACTCTTATAATTGTTATTGTTTGCTTTGTTCGCTTCTTTTTCAATCTTTTTATTGTTTTTAGAAAACTTTCTGGTACCGCAGGAACTAAAAAAAACAAGGCTTGCTGCGATTAAAAGGTAATGATGATATGAACGCATTATGTGTTGATGTTTAATCGGTTAATGGTTTAATTGATGAACTGTGGACTGAAAACTAGTTAATTGTGAACTCATGACTCCCAGCTCCCAACTCAAAACTTAATTCGCTGCCCTGGCTTTAAATTTGCCTTTTTAATACCGTTTTTTTGCATAAGGGATTTAACGGTTGTGCCTTTCTTTTTGGCGATAATACTTAGATTATCGCCAGATTTAACCGTATATAACTTTGTTTTTCTTTTATTTTTTGCCCGGCGGTGGACAGGAGCTGCATAAACAGGTTCTACATAGCCCTCCGGCCGCTCATCGTATTGATAGAGTTCGTATTTTTTAATTAAGCCTATTACCTGACTGGCCCAGCTTCTGCTATGGGCGTAGCCACAGCGGCGGATGCCATAAGTCCAACCTTTATAATCATACTGATCATACTTCCCAAAAAGATTGTTAAAAGGCTCCCGCGTTTCCATAATTTCTACAAAATGGCTGTAAGATTCGTCGGCGTTTAGATAATCACGATATGAGGATCGGATTTCCGCGTTGTTATTTGGTCCTTTTACGCCGAAATGGTTATTGAGGTGCTGTGCGATTTTACTATTTCCGGCGGCAGATTCGTGAATGGCAACAGCTAAAATAACGCTGGCCGGAATTTTATGATCATGCATTAAACCTTGTGCACACGCTACATGTGCTGCAATATAGTCTTCAGTATTCTGTGCTTTCGCAATAATTCCTGTTAAAAGGAACAGGCAGAAAGTAAAGATTTTTTTAGTCATGGTTAACTGTACAAATTATTTAATTGGTTAACTGTACGATTAACCGATTAAAACAATTAACCGATTAACCACAATATATTAAGCTTTCTTCCTGATCACAAACAAACCATCCCGCACCGGTAGAATTAATTTCTCAACACGTTCATCAGCAGCTATCTTATCATTAAAACTAGTAATATTTCTGGTGTCTTTATCCTGTTTCTCCTGAAGTACTTTTCCACTCCATAATACATTATCAACAATGATCAGCCCGCCTGGGCGAACACGCTCAAAAATGAGATCATAATATGTGCCGTTGTTTTTTTTATCTGCATCGATGAAAACAATGTCGAAAACTTCATCTAAACCTGCAATCGTAGTAGTAGCATCGCCGAGGATGTAACGAATCTGATCATTATAGGCTGATTTGGCAAAGTTATGGCGAACCATGTCTTCCAGTTCTTCATTAATATCCAGCGTATACATTAGGCCGTCTTTAGTTAATCCCTCTGCGAGGCATAAAGTTGCGTAGCCGGTAAAAGTGCCGATTTCCAGGATCCTTTTAGGGAAAACCATTTTACTGAGCATACTCAATACCCGGCCCTGGTAGTGGCCGGAAAGCATGCGGGGCATTAACACTTTAAGGTTGGTTTCGCGGTCTATGTGTTGAAGCAATTCGCTTTCAGGCTCGCAATAGGCAATTAGTAAATCCTGTAAATCGTCGTTTATTAGGCTCATTTTTTGTTATAAACGGTTACTTTCCATAAAATATTGTAAAATAATGGTTGCGGCAATGGTATCTACCCGGTCTTTGTCTCTTCTGTCTGTTTTTTTTAGCCCGCTCTGCATAATGGCCTGCTGCGCCATTTTGGAAGTAAAACGTTCATCAACCCAATGCCTTGGGATATCGGGAAATGATTTTTTCAGCAGCGTAGCAAAACCTTTCACATGTTGAGCAGAATCAGACGGCGAACCATCCATTTGTTTGGGATCGCCCAGTACAAAGGCCTCAACCTGCTCGTTAAGCATGTACTTTTTAATATATTCAATCACATCTTTAGGATGTACCGTGTCCAGGCCTGTTGCAATGATCTGCAATGGATCGGTTACGGCAATGCCGATGCGTTTTGTTCCGTAATCAAATGCGAGGATCCTTGCCATAAAAAATAAGCGTTAGGGGTTTGCGTAGGCGCTGACCCAATCTTTTAATTTTAAAAGTTCAAAGGTAAGATTTTTGAAATAATAGATAAGACGGGGTATCATAAAGACGATTTCATCTTAGATACTGTCATGCTCGGCCTTTAAAAAATCTCCGTCATTTCTGACTGAAGCGCAGTCCCGAACCTTCGGGAGAGAAATCTTTTGAACTGGAATTGGAATAAACCATCTGCTGCTGTATGCTCTAGCCCTGATGCTTCCGAAGCATTACTGATTTTGTTAAATAAACCTGATAGAACGAAAAGCCCGGAGCGCAGCGAGGACTTGAAGGGATAGCAGGACTGCATTTGCCATTGAGACAGAACCAGTCATTTCCAAAAAATAACAATGAAACTTCGCTATCGCTATATGATGGGCGGGCAAGCCCTTAAATCTTGAAAATTTAAGGGACTGCTACCTGCCAAAATATGTACGCTGAACGTAAGAACATGGTCACTTGTGTGTGAATCTCATATCTATTTCTTATTTTGCACCAAATGCAGTTTAAAGAAATCATCGGACAGGAAAGAGTAAAGCAACAATTGGTGCAAACGGTTAAGGAAAACCGCATTAGCCATGCACAGCTATTTTTGTCGCCTGCCGGTTCTGGTGCTGTACCCCTGGCGATAGCCTATGCGCAATACATCAATTGCCTAAACAAGGGCGAGCGTGATAGTTGCGGAGAATGTTCGAGCTGCAGAAAGTACGAGCGTTTAATTCACCCCGATCTGCATTTCTCCTATCCTTTTTTCGCCTCAGCAAGTGTAAAAACGGCTGTGGATGTGCTGGAAGAATGGCGGGGCATGTTACTGCAGGATCCTTATTTTGATATGGATATCTGGCGTTCTAAACTCGATGCAGCCAATAAACAGGCCAATATTAATATCGCCGAATGCCACGATATTATTAAAAAGCTAAGTTACAAAGCCTTTGAAGCCGAAACCAAGGTTTTAATTATGTGGCTTCCCGAATACCTGGATAAGGCCGGGAATGCCCTGTTGAAATTAATTGAAGAACCGCCGGCAAATACCTTGTTTATTTTAATTGCCCAAAGTCAGGACCAGATTTTAACCACTATTTTATCCAGAACGCAAATTGTAAAGATCCCAAAACTTTCTTCGGAAGAGGTAACCGGGTATCTGTTAAATTCAAGCGGATTAACGGAACATCAGGCTATTGATTATTCTTTTTTAGCCGACGGAAATTTAATTGAAGCAAAAGCGCTTGCAGCAGATACACAAAGCGACAGTTCAGGTACATTTACGGCCTGGTTAAGGATGGGTTTTGGCAATAAGGTACCCGATTTAATCGATTTTACCGATGAGGCGGCCAAGTGGGGAAGAGAAAACCAGAAGAATTTTTTAAAATATGGCGTAAATTATTTACGCGAGTGCTGTTTAATTTTAAGTGGTGCCGAAGAATTGGTCAAATTACCGCCGCTTACCTTTGAAACCGCCAAAAAACTCAGTACACACGTGCTTACCTTGCCCATGGCAGAGGCCATTATCAGCGAATTGGAAAAGGCACATTACCACATTGAAAGAAACGCGAACCCGAAAATTCTGTTTTTAGATGTATCTTTACAATTGGTAAAAATTATCAAGTTTAAAACGCTCCCTGCGGGGACTCAATATATATACAATTAATATGGGATGTGGAAGTTGTTCAACAGGTGGTGGTTGCACCCCTAATGGATGCAAAAGTAATGGCTCATGTGGCACCGGTGGTTGCCAGACAATGGAAGTGCACGATTGGCTGTCTAATTTGGATATGCCTTCTAATTATAAACCTTTTCAGGTTACAGAGATTAAATTTAAGGGCTCTCGTAAAGAGTTTTTCCTCAATAGCGATAATATTTACCTTGAAATTGGAGAACTTGTTGCCGTTGAAGGACCAACAGGAGGTTTTGATGTAGGACATGTTTCGCTTACCGGCGAGCTGGTGCGGATCCAGATGAAACGCCGCAAAACGACCCTTGATCAGGTAACCAAAAAAATCTACCGTAAGGCTACTGAAGCCGATGTGGAGAAATGGAATGCCGCCAAAGGAATGGAATGGGAAACCATGCACAAGGCAAGAAAACTGGCATTGGATCTCCGTTTGCAGATGAAAATCAGCGATGTGGATTATCAGGCCGATAAAACGAAAGCCACTTTCTTTTATACCGCTGATGGGCGTGTGGATTTCCGCGAGCTGATCAAAAAAATGGCAGAAAGTTTCCGCATCCGCATTGAAATGCGCCAGATTGGGATGCGACAGGAAGCCGGCCGTTTAGGTGGAATCGGTTCATGCGGTCGCGAGTTATGTTGCTCTACCTGGTTAACCAATTTCAAAACGGTTTCTACCGCTGCGGCACGTTATCAGAATTTATCACTAAATACCTTGAAGCTTGCCGGGCAATGCGGTAAATTAAAATGCTGCTTAAATTATGAGCTGGATACCTATCTGGATGCGTTGAAAGATATTCCTGATAGGATTGAAAACCTGGATACCGAGGCGGGTTTTGCTCGTCACCAGAAAACGGATATTTTTAAAAAAATCATGTGGTTCAGTTATCAGGGCGATGAAAACTGGATTCCGGTTAAAGCTACACGTGTAAAAGAGATTATGGCGATGAATAAGGCGGGTAAAAAAGCACCGAACTTAAAAGAAGAAGCCGTTCAGATTGCTGCGCCTGTTGTAGTAGAGAAATCATTTGATTACGAAAATGTTGTAGGGCAGGATAGTTTAACCCGCCTTGACGAACGTTCTCGTGGTAAAAACAACCAGAACAGGAACAACCAGAAAAATAACCGCAGTAATAACCAGAATAAGAGAGAAAGAATTACTGCCGGAGAAAAAAGCGCAGGTGCTAATAACGGGCCTCAGCAGCCTCAACAGGTTACCCAAAAAGCGCAAAAAAGTGGAAAACAACAGCCTAACGGAGGAAAGCCGCAACAAAATTCTGGTCAAAAGCCTCAACAGGCGGTACCGAAGCCGCAGCATGTAAATGGGCCCAAACCGCAAAATAACAAACAGAAGCAGCCACAGGCCCCAAAAACAGTAGTTAAAACTGAAGGGAATGTTGGCGTAGATGGTGCCAGGCCAGAGCAGACCAAAAATAAAAACAGAAATAACCGTAGGAAAAACAATAACCGCCGAAACAATAATAATGGCTCAGAAAATAAACCTGCTGCTGAATAAAAGGCAAATCATTTTACTTGCCTTTTTATGGATGGTTACCCTTTCTGTGGGTTGCACAAACAGTGTAGTTGATAGTAATGTTGAAATTGCCGACCGCAGGTGGACTTACCGAAACCATGTTTCTACAACTTTTGATATTAAAGATAATACCAAAGCGTATAATATTTATTTTAAGTTAAGGCATACCGCCAATTATAAATATGCCAATATTTTTATCCTGGCCCATTTTAAAGATGGTAAAAAGGTGTTAACCAAACGTTATCAATATAAACTGGCTAAAAATGATGGCGAATGGTTGGGTAGCGGTTCAGGAAATGTATTCAGTTATACCCTACCCATGTTGACCAACCATTATTTTCCAAGAAATGGTAAGTTTGAGATTGAGATTGAACAGAACATGCGCGATAATCCGCTACTGGAAGTGAGTGATGTTGGTTTAACTGTAAGTGAATCCTTAACTAATTGAAATTAATCATTCGTGAAAATACCTCTCTTTAGATTACTCTTTTTTGGTTTAATCTTAACGCTTTCATCATGTGTAACCGTCTATCAGCTCAGCCCGGCGAAAAACAACTTCAACTACAAAAACGATATTGAATATGAAGTTTATGGAATGAGTTCTGCAAGTCAGCAAGCCACAGGAAACAGCCGAATAGTTGCCAAAAAAGGCTATACCTTTGTTAGCGTAAAGACGAAGGTGACTAACAAAACAAATGAAACCATTGATATAGACTTCTCAGAAGTTTCATTACTGGATCTTGTAAATAAGGTGAAATATCCGGTCTCTTTTGTTTACCAGGCTACAGTTGTATCAATACCAGCAAAAAATAAAACAACTTTAGGTCCTCAAAAAAGTTTAAAAAGAATATTGCTGATCAGCTATCCAGATAAAATGAAGCCTGAACTTTTAGAAATTAATGGTGAAAGGTATGAAATTCAGTTTTCAAAGTAATTTATAGGTGTTTTAACAGGTTTTCCAGTTTCATTCCCCGTGAGCCTTTGAGTAATACTAAATGATCATGAATTAAATTTTCTTGTAAGTACCGGTCAGCCTCGGCCGGCGTTTCGAAGAATATACCTTTAAAATTGCCTTTAAATGCATAGAAATCCTTCCCGATGAAAATGATTTGATCTAAACCACTTTCACTGGCTTGTTTTGCAATAAGTTCGTGCTGATTTGGGGACTCAGGGCCTAATTCAAACATATCTCCCAATATGGCAGTCTTTTTATCGGCTGATATTACCGATAGATTTTTCAAAGCCGCTGACATACTGCTTGGGTTGGCGTTATAAAAATCACAGATCACCGTATTTTTCTCCGTTTTGTTGAGTTGCGAACGGTTATTTTTCGGTTGATAATTTGATAAGCCAATATTTATTTCTTCAGGCGCCATGTCGAAAAAATCGCCTATGCAGATTGCAGCCAGAATATTTTCGAAATTATAACTGCCGGTTAAATTGGTTTTTACCGATGATGAAACCTCATGATTGGTCCAGCTCACTTCGATAAAAGGATCGCTGCTTTTTAATTCCCCTTTAATGGCATTTCCATTTTCGGTTCCATAATAAATGAGCTTGTTTAAACCCGCGGTCATGCTCATTTCAAGCAAATGCGGATTGTCTCTGTTGATAAAAGTATAACCATTGGTTTGTTTAAGGTAAGCATAAAGTTCAGCCTTACCTTTTTTTACGCCTTCAAAGCCACCAAAACCATCTAAATGTGCCATGCCTACATTGGTAATAATGCCATGGGTGGGTTGTGCTATAGCAGACAGTAATTCTATTTCTTTCTGGTGGTTTGCGCCCATTTCAATTACCGCAATCTGCACATCATCTGTAATAGATAGTATGGATAGCGGAACACCAATATGATTGTTTAAGTTACCAAAAGTGGCAAAAGTTTTATACCGTTCAGATAAAACCGCATTTATAAGTTCTTTGCTCGTGGTTTTTCCATTACTACCCGTTAAACCGACAACCGGTATACCAAGCTGTTTGCGGTGATGGCGTGCCAGATCCTGTAAACAGCTTAGCACATCCTCAACCAGTAAAAACCTATCGCTTTGCGCATATTTTTCTTGATCAATTACAGCAAATGCAGCCCCTTTTTCTATGGCCTGGGCGGCAAATTCGTTGGCATTAAAATGATCTCCCTTCAAGGCAAAAAAGATACAACCGGGTGTAATATTTCTTGTATCAGTGGATATGATATTGTGCTGTAAATAATGCTGATATAGGGTTTCTGTTTTTGTCATTTGAAATGAATTACTCGCGTAAAATTACGAATCCACTTCAAATAAAACACTCTTTTTCCAATCTTCACCATTTCTTCATCAACTTCCTTTTAAAAGGCGCTAAATTCATTATTTATAAACGCAATGCGATTTTTTTTAGAATCGCTTTCGGATCATTATTAACTAAACTAATTTATCATGAAGAAACTACTACAAAGTTTGTTCATCCTGTTGCTATTTGCCTCAGTTGCAATGGCACAAGAAAGAACCATTACGGGTACCGTTACGGCTAAAGAAGACGGCATGCCAATTCCCGGGGTAAACGTTAAAGTAATGGGTACCAACTTAGGTGTATCCACCGGGGCAGACGGGAAGTTTTCAGTAAAGATCTCATCTGGGGCAAAGAGCTTACAGTTTTCATCAATCGGATTTTCTACACAAACTGTAAACATTGGTACTTCTAATGTAATCAATGTTGTGCTGGTTACCGACTCTAAAGTTTTAGGTGAAGTGGTTGTTACGGCGTTAGGCATCAAACGAGAAAAACGCACACTTACCTATTCTACACAAGAAGTTACTGGTAGTGCTTTGGTAGATGCAAAAGAAAATAACCTTGTTAATGCCTTAGCTGGTAAAGTTGCTGGCGTTCAGATTACGAACTCAAGCGGTGCAGCCGGCGGATCTTCAAAAATTGTAATCCGCGGAAACACATCCTTAACAGGAGAAAATGGTGCACTTTTTATTTTAGATGGTGTGCCGATTGATAACTCTGAAGCGGGTAATCCTGATGGTGCGTTAAGTGCCGGTGGAACTTCCAACCGTGCCATTGATATCGATCCGAATATTATTGAGAGCGTGACCATATTGAAAGGGGCGGCGGCTAGTGCATTGTATGGAGCAGCAGCGGCAAGAGGCGTGGTTATTATTACTACAAAAACAGGAAAGGGAAAACCATCTGTAACTTTAAGTTCTGGAGTAACTTTTGATAATCCGATTTTACCGGAATTTCAGGATAAGTATGCCCAGGGCAGTAATGGCGTTTATGTAGATGGTAACAATGGCAAGTTAAGTTCATCTTCATGGGGTCCACTAATTGATGGCTTAATGGTAAATGGACAACCTGTGCAAAAGCATGATCCCAGAAAAGAATTTTTCAAAACGGGCTTTACCACCGATAATACCCTGGCGGTAAACGGATCGACGGATAATTCAACTTATCTGGTTTCTTATTCGTATCTAAAAACAAATGGAACAGTGCCGTCCACAGATTTTGGCCGACATTCATTATTTACCAAATTTTCGAATAAAATCACAAAGGATATCACGCTTACCGGTCAGTTTAATTATGTTAATTCTGTAAATGACCGTTTAGCTGAAGGTAATGGACTTGCTAGTCCATACTGGACCGTTTATGCAGCACCTATTTCATGGAATCCATTTCCTACTACAAATCCTGACGGTTCACAACGTGTTTATCGCGCGGCAAGAAATAATCCATACTGGTTGGTAGATAATACCAAGTTTGTTTCTGCGGTTAACCGGTTTTTACCAGTACTTACAGTGAGTTATAATCCTTTGCCATGGTTAACGATAACCGAACGTGGGGGTGCAGATATTTATAATGATAATAGCAACTATCACGAAGCACCAGGCATAGTAGGTGGAGAATCAGCGGATGGCAAAATGTATAATCGCGAAATCAATTATAAACAGTTCAACAATGATATTATTGTAGAGGCGAAAAAGAACTTCAATGAAGATTGGTTTGGTAGCATACTGGTTGGTAACAATATTCTAAGCAACTCTCAAAGGGTTGTATTTGATAAAGGAGTCGGTTTATCAGCTGCTGATTTCTACAATATCAACAATGCATCTACGCAAATATCATCCATAAATAATTATACCAAAAGAAAGGTTGGTTATTACGCTCAGTTAACAACAGAATATAAAAGGATGATATCTTTATCTTTAACTGGCAGATACGATGGAACCTCGGTATTGAGTCAGGATAAAAATTACTATCCTTACGGTTCTGCTTCAGCTGCTTTTATTTTTACAGAACCGCTACATCTTGAAGATAATGCCATATTAAATTTTGGTAAAATCAGGTTGTCATATTCTTATGTGGGAAATGATAATGTTGGCCCTTATGCGCTAAGCACTACATATGTACACCCGGTAATTTCAAACATAGAATTTCCTTATCAAGGCCAGAATGGATTTTTGCTTACCAACACTTATGGCGATCCGAATCTTAAAAATGAGGGCTTAAAAGAGTTTGAAACTGGAATCGAATTAAAGATGTTCAGAAGCAGGTTGAGTTTGGAAGCTACCTACTTTGATAAGAAAAGTGTTGATCTGATTACTACAACGCCAATCACGCCGTCGTCAGGCTTTAATGCGGCCACCATTAATGCAGCAAGTATGTATAATAAAGGCGTGGAGTTAATCTTAAATGGTACACCTATCAAAACCAAGGATATTACCTGGAATATTGGACTCAATTTTTCTAAAATTAAAAATGAAGTTACCGAAATTGGTCAGGGCTTAGAAAACATACAATTTGCAGGTTTTACCAATCCAGGTATTTTTGCCTATAAAAACCAGCCTTATGGAGTTATATACGGTTCGAGGTATAAAAGAAACAGCGATGGCAAATTGTTGATTGATGATGATGGATATCCGATAATAGATGATCAGTTAGGTGTTATTGGAAATACTACTCCGAAATGGAATGCAGGCTTAACAACTAGTTTTTCATTTAAGGGCTTTACGTTATCGGCCGTGTTTGATATGAGGTACGGGGGGGATGTATATAATCTGGATGGTCATTATTTAGATTTTTATGGTACCACCAAAAAGACTGAAGACAGAACTACAACTAAAGTATTTGATGGTATACGGGAAAGTGATGGTACCGTAAATACAACCGTTGTTAAGCTTGATCAGAAATATTACCAAAACAATGAGAGTGTTGTGGACGAAACAGGTGTAGAGGACGGGACTTATTACAAATTGAGGCAAGTCACTTTGTCTTATAATTTCAATCCTTCACTTTTAAAAAGAACCCCATTTAAAGGATTAAGTATAGCGGCTACAGGCAGGAATTTATGGATTTACGCTCCACATTACACGGGGTCAGATCCGGAAGTGAGTTTGTACGGTACAGGTAATGGTGCCAGTTTTACCAATTTTGTTACCCCAACAAACAGGAGTTATAATTTTGCAATAAAAGCAACCTTTTAATCTAGAATAACATGAAAATTATATATTTTTCAATAGCCACTTTATTACTGCTTTCATTTGGTAGCTGTAAGAAATTTCTTGATGTTAATCAAGATCCAAATAATCCTACAAAGGTGCAGGAATCATTGATTTTATCTCCGGTTGAACTTTACACCACAACACAGATCGCAGCCGGCTATCCATCGGTTACCACTGCGTATTGGACGCAGCAATTGGCGTTAAATCAAGAATCGCCCAATATCGATACTTACCGCATTACGCCTACTGATGTAAATAACACCTGGAGCTTCGATCTGTATCCCGCTATTTTTTACAACCTACGCACCATGATCAGCAATGCAGATGAGAAAGGCAGCACGGCCTATTCAGGAGTTGGCAAAGTACTATTGGCTTATAATTTAGCTGTTTGTACCGACTTATGGGGTGATATTCCATATTCGCAGGCATTTCAGGCTTTAAACGGAACGAAGCCAACATATGATTCGCAGGAAAGTATTTACAAGATTATTCAAAGTACATTAGATGATGCCATTATTAAACTAAGTAGTACATCGTCTGGTAAAGCTATTGGTTCTGATGACTTTATCTACGGCGGAAATTTAGCGGCCTGGAAGAAATTTGCCTACACACTAAAGGCTCGATATTATCTTCGTTTAAGCAAGGCTCCAGGCTACAATGCTGCTAACCAGGCAGATATGGCGTTAGCAGCACTTCAAAATGGCTTTGCTTCAAATGCTGATAATGCCTTGATCACTTACGCAGGAACGGCAAAAGCAGAAAATCCCTGGTATCAAAATACTTTACCAGGTGCTGGTGGGGTAGTTTTGTCTTCTACTTTGGTTAACATTTTAAAAGCTAATAATGATCCAAGACTGCCAATTTTGGCCAACCCAGGTTCAGGTAATGACTATGTAGGAAGAACGAGCGGTACGGCTGCTGCCACAGATCCAAGCATTTATGCTACCATAGGGCCATTTTATGGTGGATATGATGATAATGGTAGCGGATCGGCAGCACCGGTATTCTTAGCTACCTATGCCGAAGCATTATTTCTTAAGGCAGAGGCTACACTATATAAACTTGGCGCAGCCGCGGCAACGCCGGTATATAATTCAGCCATTGCAGCACATATGGATATGCTAAAGGTATCAGCTTCTGATAAGGCGACTTATCTTGCTGCCCATGCAACACTTGATCCCTCAGTTCCATTGAAAACAATAATCAGCGAGAAATATATTGCAGATTTTTTATCACTAGAAGTATATAACGATTGGCGCAGAACGGGTTATCCTGCTTTATCTGTGGTTCAAAATGCCTTTAAGCCTTACATTCCACAACGTTTTCCTTATCCTTCGCAGGAAATCACTTCAAACCCGCAGCCACAGCAAAGTATTGTTACTTCAACCAAAGTTTGGTGGGCTAATTAGGTTAGCTTTTACACAATGGTTTAATACGGCATTGCAGTATGATCAGATTTGATAAAGCTCCCAGCAATGGGGGCTTTTATTATTGAATGGGCAACATTTTAACAGAAAAATGATAAGAGGTGCTTGTTAAAATCATATTTATTTTATGTATTATTGAATAAACAATTATTTTTCATGAGATACGTTCTGTTTTCCATTGCTTTATTCATTAATATAAGTGTTTATGGCCAAATACAAAGTCCAGACGATTTTTTGGGTTATCAGTTAGGTTCGCACTTTACCCCTCACTATAAAGTCGCTGATTATTTTAGGCAAACCGCTTCTGCTTCTGCCAAAAACATGAAATTGATAGAATACGGAAAAACCAATGAGGGCAGGCCGTTAATGGTGGCAGTGGTTTCTTCACCAGAAAATATAACTAAATTGGAACAAATAAGGAGTGACAATTTAGTTTTGGCAACAGGCGCTAATAATGCGATCGATCTAACCCAACAGCCTGCCATACTTTGGCTAAGCTATAATGTACACGGCAATGAGGCGAACTCTACTGAAACTGCCATGAAAATGCTTTACACTTTAGTTTCGGGCATTAACAAGCCTGCCAGCGAGTGGTTGAAAAATACTGTTGTGGTAATCGATCCCTGTTTAAACCCAGATGGAAGAGACCGATACGTAAACTATTTTAACAGTGTTGTAGGTAAAACACCTAATCCCGACCCTTCATCAAGAGAACACATCGAGCCTTGGCCAGGTGGCAGGCCAAACCATTATTATTTCGATTTAAACCGCGACTGGGCATGGCAAACCCAGATTGAAAGTCAGCAGCGTTTGGCTTTATATAATCAATGGATGCCGCAGGTACATGTCGATTTTCATGAGCAAAGCTATAATGAGCCCTATTATTTTGCCCCTGCGGCAGAACCGGTTCACCAGGACATAACACCCTGGCAAAAAAGTTTCCAGGTGGTGGTTGGTAAAAACAATGCCAAATACTTTGATGCCGAAGGCTGGCAATATTTTACCAAAGAACGGTTTGATCTGCTTTATCCCTCTTACGGGGATACCTATCCTTTGTACAATGGATCAATTGGTATGACTTACGAGCAAGGTGGCATCAGGGCCGGATTATCAGTAGTAACCAATGATGGTGATACCCTAACGCTGAAAGACCGTATTGCGCATCATTTTACCACAGGAATGTCTACTCTTGAAGTAACTTCCTTAAACCATCAGAAATTATTAGCAGAGTTTAAAAAATATTTCCAGCAGGAATTAGCTAATAGTTCTGGTATTTATAAAAGTTATATTATAAAAGCGACCAGTTTATCACGCTTAAAAAAACTGGCAGAACTGTTAAAAAGAAATAAGATCGAATTTGCCTTCGGTGGCGATAAAACCGGAAAAGCTTACGATTATGATACGCAAAAAGAAGAAAGTTTTAGCGTTTCCCGGAATGATTTAATTGTAAACATCCAGCAGCCAAGGGCAGTTTTGGCTAATGTTTTATTAGAACCACAAACTGTTGTAACTGATTCAAATACTTATGATATTACGGCCTGGGCCCTACCCTATGTGTACGGATTAAAGGGCTATGCCAGTAAAGAGAGTATAAAGGGAAAATTCCCGACAATTGAAGAACCAACGATTATCAATACTGAGGTTGAGAAACCGCTGGCCTGGCTTTTCAACTGGGGAACCAGTGAAGATGTTCGGGTTTTAACGGCATTGCAAAAAGAAAATATAAAGGTGAGGCAGGCCGATCAGCCATTCTCGGTAAACGGAAGAGATTATCCTGCGGGCACATTGATTGTACTGAGGGCAGAAAATGAAAAAACAATAAGGGGAATAAAAGATAAAATAGCCTTTATTGCTAAAATGCAGGATAAACCCCTTCAAGCCGTAAGCAGTGGTTTTGTGGAAAAAGGTAAAGATTTTGGGTCTAACGTTTATCCATTGTTAAAACAGCCTAAAATAGCGATTGCCTCAGGGGCGGAAGTTTCTTCTCTGGCCTTTGGCGAAGCCTGGTTTTTTTTGGAACATGATCTGAATCTTTCTCCTGTTATTATTAATGCCAAAGATTTAAATAACCTCGATATCAATAAGGTAAATACATTGATTTTGCCCGATGGTAGTTATAGTGCTTTTATTGGTGACGGTTTTACTGCCTGGTTAAATAAAGGCGGAAAACTGATTTTAATGGAAGATGCCATCGAGAGTGTATTGGATAAGAAGGGGTTTGACATTAAAAAGAAAGAGGCTATTGTCAAAAAAGATGAGAAACCAGAAGCGAACAAACTTCTTTTTAAGGATAAGAATAAGGATGATTTTGAAACGACCATTCCCGGCGCAATTTATAAGATCAATCTTGATTCCAGTCATCCTTTTTCTTATGGTCTGGGCAAAACTTATTATAGCTTAAAAACCGATCGTAAAATATATGAGCCATTTGTTCAGGGATGGAATGTGGGGTTGATCAACGAAAAAAGTTTAATGGCCGGTATTGTAGGCAAAAAAGCAAGAGAAGAGCTGAAAAGCGGGCTGCTTATCGGAGTGCAGGATTTTGGGCGGGGCCAGGTTGTTTATTTAGCTAACGATCCACTTTTTAGGAACTTTTGGGAAAGTGGTAAGACCTTGTTTTCTAATATAATTTTTTGTGGGTATTAAAAAAGTGTATATATAAAAAACTTCTAATTTCTCTCTATTCAAAAAGATTCTCCGAAAAATGAAAGATTCGTCGAACGGTGTCTTGTCGTCTAGCAAGGCACAGCACAGCATCTCCGTTTTACTTAAACCCTGCCTGATAAATTTTTGGGTTCCACTGAACAAGCTGTGCCACTGGCTTTAAAAGAAATGGCGAAGCCATTATGAATGCCAATGAAGACAAGATCAAAAAACGAATAAATTTTCAGAGTGGATTTTGTGTTTCCTTTTGATGCCAAAAAGGAAGAACCCTTAGGCGGCGTACCGGTACCGATTATTCATCTGTAGCCGAGGCAAGACCGAGCCGTAGGGTTAGAAACGTCATTTATATTGATTTTTATACCCTAGGCTATTCCCCCAATATGAATACTTTTCGATTCTGATATAAGCTCTTTCTTTAGTTTTTTAAAGCTTTTCTTGTCTAATTTTCAGACAGATAAAATTTATAATTTTATTTTTTAATATGCATTCGTCCGAGCCTTTTATACTGTTTTTAAGCAAGATATAGTCTTTTTCGGTTAAAATTTAGGTGCTTTTTTGCATATTTGTCTGTAATGTGGTTTCGGCTTGTATTTTTAATCATGCGTATTGTTTGTCAGTTTTAAGTCATTATAACTGTTGATTTAGTTAAAATTTGTTAAATTATTGCTTATCTATATTATATTTAGCGATTCAAATAATTAATCATTTACAAACTTAAATTTCATGAAAAAACTTTTACAAAGTTTGTTCGTACTTTTGTTTTTTGCATCTACCGCAATAGCTCAAGATAGGACAATTACTGGTACGGTAACATCTTCAGATGATAAGCTACCAATCCCAGGAGTAAGCGTGAGGGTAACAGGAACCCAAATTGGGACTGTTACAGACGCTAATGGTAAATACTCAGTTAAAATCCCTTCAGGTTCAAACGCCTTAGATTTTTCTTTTATCGGTTATTTAACACAAAGCAAGACTGTTGGTTCTGCATCGCTCATTAATGTTGTGATGATGTCAGATTCAAAAGTACTGGGTGAAGTTGTTGTAACAGCTCTAGGAATTTCTAGGGAAGCTAAATCTTTAGGGTACAGCGCGTCAGTGATTAAAAGCGATCAATTGACTGACGCAAGATCTACAAATGTTTTGAACTCTTTAGCTGGTAAAGCTCCTGGTGTGAGAATAAATTCCCAATCAGGTACTTTAGGTGGCTCAACAAAAGTTGTGATTAGGGGTGTAAACTCTCTTGGTGTAAACTCTCCATTATTTGTAATAGATGGGGTACCAGTTACAGACGGTACATCAGCTGGAGGTACTGCAGCAAATAACGTTGACTTTGGAAATAGAATTGGTGATTTGAGTTCCGACGATATTGAGTCAATGACAATTCTGAAGGGCGCCGCAGCTACTGCTCTTTATGGTTCAAGAGCAAAAGATGGAGCTATAATTATAACTTCTAAAAGAGGTGCAAGTGGCTCGAGGACTTCTATCAGTGTAAATTCATCAGCGCGTTTTGAGAATCCTTTGGTACTACCTGAATTTCAAAATGAATATGCTCAGGGTATCTATAATACAACAACAAAAACTTATGATTACGGCTTAAAATATTCAAACGGATGGGGACCAAAAATTGCTGATGTTCAAAATCAAAAATTCCAGGATTTCTTAGGACGTCAGGTTACTTTACAGGCCTATCCGGACAATGTGAAAGATTTTTTTAATACTGGCGCGTCTTACACCAATAACGTTTCAATTGCTGGCGGTGGCGATAACTCAGACTATAGATTAAGTTTCACAAGTGTAAATGAAAAAGGTATTATTCCAGAATCAAAGCTAGGTAAATATAATTTTTCAGTTAACGCAGGTAGAAAATTTAGTGATAAGTTATCATCTAGATTTGTTGCCAGTTATACAAGAATAAATGCGGATGGTCGTCCATCACAAAGTTCAAATAACACTAACGTTATTACATCAGCAATATACGGATTACCTCGTGTGGTTGATATTAATGATGTTAGAGATAATGTAATCGATGCAAACGGAAAACAAATTTTCCTGACTACGGATAGAACCGGTAATAATCCATATTGGATTATGAACTATAATAGGACTTCTAATACGGTAGATAGATTTTTAGGATCATACACTTTTGAGTACAAGCCATTTTCTTGGATGACTGTTAGTAATGTTCTTGGTGGTGATATCTATACTGAAAAAAGAGCTAGCGTAACACGTAAAGGTACTGCTGGAATAAATAATGGAGCATTCACAAATACTGATATCTTTCAGAGACAAATTAATGATGATCTCCTAGTGTCAATGGAGCAAAATAATTTAATAAAAGACTTTAAATTTAAATTAGTGGTTGGTGGTAACATCAATGAGCGATCAAGTCAAAGTACTGTTGTTAATGCTACGGATCTTACTATTGATCAATTATATAATTATTCCAATGCTGTTAAAGCAGTTCCCACTTTGGGGTATAGTAAAAGGCGTTTAATGGGTTTATATGGTTCATTAAGTGTGAATTATAAAGATTTTCTATATTTGGATGTAACAGGTAGAAACGATTGGACATCTACTTTGCCTATTAATAATCGCTCATATTTTTACCCATCTGTAAGCGGTAGTTTTATATTTACAGAATTATTGAAAGACCAAAATTTAGATTGGCTTTCATATGGTAAATTACGTGCGAGTTGGGCTTCTGTTGGAAGTGATTTACTACCTTATAAATTGGATTTTCAGTATGATCCAGTTACCACAATCTTTTTACAATATGTAGGTGCCCAGACAGCAATCTTTCCTATCGGTAATATTTCTACAGCATTTTCAGGCCCTAGGATTCTTCCTAATGCTGCACTTGTACCAGAAAAACAGAATTCATATGAGTTTGGTACAGAATTGAAATTTTTGAAAAACAGGATAGGTCTTGATTTCTCTTATTATAACACAAGAACTAAAAATCAATTGATTGATATCGATGTTGCAATATCTACAGGTTATTTTGCAAAAACGGTAAATGTGGGGGCAATTAGGAATAGAGGAATTGAACTTGCTTTGAATTTAGTGCCGCTTAAAACAAGAGATTTTTCTTGGGATATAACAGCAAATTTCTCAAAAAACAAACAGGTTGTCGAGGCATTGGCTCCAGGATTGAATCAGTATAGTTTATCAAGTGGATGGAGTGGTTTACAGATTAAAGCGGAAGTAGACCAAAGCTTTGGCCTTTATGGTTTAGATTGGCAAAAAGATCCAAATGGAAATATAGTCATTGATGCTGCAAGTGGATTGAAAATACCATCTGCTAAAGCTCAACGTTTAGGTAATATTTATCCAGATTGGATGCTTGGTTTAAACAATCAATTTAGATATAAAAATTTTAGTTTAAGTGGATTAGTTGATTTTAGACAAGGTGGTGTATTCTATTCTGGAACTGTTGCAAATTTAAGAACTAGTGGCTTGGCCATTGAAACAGGTGGAGATAGAACACCGATTGTTGATAAAGGTGTTAATTTGGTTAATGGCCAATATGTGACCAACAAAACTGCAGTTAGAAGTATGCAAGACTACTGGGGAAATGAAGCAGCGGTAGCAAATACTATAGGTAATATTTTTGATGCTTCTTATGTTAAATTAAGGGAAGTAAGGTTCTCATATGCAATTCCTGCAAATTTGCTTAAGAAAACAGTTTTTAAATCAGCAGAGATAGGTGTAGAAGGAAGAAACTTATGGTTAATCAAGAGTCACGTACCGCACGTAGATCCAGAAATGAACTTTTTTGGGGCAGGCGTTGTCGGTGAAGGCGTAGAATTCAATAGTATTCCTTCAACAAGGTCATTTGGTTTCAATTTAAGATTTGGACTGTAATCAATTTAAAAAAGAAATATCATGAAAATGAAACATAAAGTTATATTATTTTTACTCCTTGTCTCAATTGGTGGGGTTTCATGTAAAAAGTATTTGAATATAAATAGTAATCCCTTAAGTTCTTTAACTGTAGAACCAAAGTTGCTTTTTGGTTATGCTATTACTGCTTGGGATGCTAATAAAAATAGTGGTGATGCCTGGCTTCCTATAGGCCTTTTTGGTCAGACAATCGCAAGCGGTGGTGATTATGGCTGGGGAAAAGATAATGTGTACAATGTAAATGCTACCGCTCTTGGTAATACCTGGAAAGTATATTATAGTACAGCTGGAAATAATCTGAAATTGGCTATTAAAAATGCCGAAAGTGCAAACCCTGTTGATAATAATACGGCCGCACAATGCAAAATCATATTGGCGCAGATAATGTATGAGGCAACTACCTTGTATGGTGATGTGCCATATACTCAGGCCTTTGATCCTGATAAATTTCCTTATCCACAATATGATACTCAAAAAAGTGTGTTAGAGGCAGTTATTGCTTTGTTAGATGAAGCAAATGCACAAATTAATCTGACGAGTACTTTAAAACTTACAGATTATGACGTGTTTTATGCAGGTGATCTTAATAAATGGAAAAAATTAGCCAATTCGATTAAGTTTAAAACCTTAATGGTGATGGTAGATAAAGATCCTTCAAAAGCCGCAGCGATTGGTCAGTTATTAGCCAATCCTTCTTCAATGATTTCAGCAGCAAATGAGAGTCTGCTAAGACCATATTACGGGACGACTAATAATGAAAATCCAAAATTTAGATTGTTTAACCGTTATACAAATGGAGAAAATCAGTGGTTCTTTGCCAATTCAAATGTGTTTGATTATATGTTTCCTAATGCGGCAGTTAGCGACCCTAGAATTCCAAGGTATTTTGACAAGGGAGCTAATGCCACCTATAAAGCTATAGGTTCTGAGGTGACGGCTGATGAAACTGTATCCTTGATCAGCGCATACCTTTACAGAAAAGATGCGCCTTCAGTTATTTTCTCTTATCAAGAATTATTGCTTTTAAAAGCTGAAGCTTATTCACGAGGTCTTGGTGTTTCTCAAAATTTGGCAACTGCTCAAGGCCTTTACAGAGAAGGTGTTATTCAGTCTTGTTTATTTTATGGTGCATCAAGTACAGATGCGAACAATTTCGCAAATACTACACTTCCGAATCTAACAACCACAAGTGATCCACTTAGACAGATTCATCTTCAACAATGGGTAGATTTAATGGATAGACCAATGGAGGCTTTTGTACAATGGAGAAGATCTGGACCAGAAGGTAGTGAGGTTCCAGCTTTAACTTTGCCTATTGGTGCGACTTCAGGATCGTTGATTAGAAGATATACTTTATCGTTAGATGAAATTGCTGCTAATCCAAACATTCCTAATCCACAGCCAAGATATTTTGACAAAATGTGGTTTGATTTGTAAATCAGTAAATTTTTGAAAAGAAAAGGGCAATTTATAGATAAATTGCCCTTTTCTTTTTGGCAAACTTAAACTTAATTTAGGTGAGTTATGTGTCACATTGTTCAGGAACATTTTGTGTTCCATTAGCAAGAGCTTATTTTTCATGTTCTTTTGAGCTTTGTGATGAGTGACAATCCCTTGTTAATCAGATTTTCTGGTGCTTTTGCATTTGATAAACCCTTTGCCTGCAAAAGCATAACCTTTGAGTTTTCCAAAGAGTTTAACGATTGTTTCCAGGTCTTTATCTGCAACGTTCCTAGGGGTAAAAAAAGCATTGATGATTTCCCCGAAGGCATTGATGATCAGGAACAGTTTAAGCCCATAGAACCATCCTGTTGAGCTTTTTCGCTTGCATCCAGGTTTTTAAATACCCTGTAGCTGTGGATTCGCCTGTTGTTGCACACCTTCAATATGGTTGAATCTGCATAGTATACCCCACAGAGTTGACCCAGCCTGCAAAGGTTCAGATAAAGTACCAGATAGGTAAGCGTCCGGGGTTTCAATTGCTCAAACCTTCCGTAGCAGGGAGCGGCAGGGAAATAGCTCATTAAATATCCGTTTTCGATTTCCTGCGGGTGGTAGTTCTGGAAAAATTATAGCCGCTGTGGTGGTAAAGTCTTTCTATGCACATCATTTCAGAAATGCTTTATCTTAATTATCTTATTCCAATAAGGTTTAACTAAAACTTTATTTTTGTCGATTTAATTAGCGCAAATTTCAACTAAAAAATCAGTTTTTATCTTGATTAAGTCGGTTTTTTCGGTTTTCGGACTATTTTTTTAAAAAAGGAAGATAATTGTTAAAAAATGTTAAAAAATATTTGGTGTTATTCATAACTAACTATACATTAGCATTAATTAATCATTAACTAACCTATTTTCAAATTATGAAAAAACTTCTACAAAGTTTGTTCATTCTCGTGCTATGCGCATTTTCAGCGTTTGGCCAAGAAAGAACAGTTACTGGTACAGTTACAGCGCAAGAGGACGGGCTACCGATCCCAGGTGTATCTGTCAAAGTTAAAGAGGTATCAAACCTCGGAACACAAACTTCCGCCGATGGAAAATTCTCTTTAAGAGTGCCATCAAATGGCAAAACATTAGTAGTTTCTTATTTAGGGTATGCGACTAAAGAAGTTGCGATTACATCTGGAACTATGTCGATTGTATTAGTTTCTGATACAAAATCCTTAAATGAAGTTGTAGTTACGGCTGGAGGTCTTTCGGCAACTAAGGCCCAGTTGGGTACCGCTTCAACAACTGTTAAAGCGGAACAATTAACTCAGGCGAAGCCTACAAACGTTGCTGCGGCACTTACGGGTAAGGTAGCTGGTTTACAGTTAAACGTTATAGGAAGCGGTGTTAACCCTACTTATCGTTTGGTGTTAAGGGGTAACCGTTCATTATTGGGTAATAACCAGGCTTTGGTTGTTGTTGATAACGTTATCGTACCAAGTAGTATCCTAGGAAATCTCAATCCAGACGATATTGAGGATCTTCAAGTATTAAATGGGGGTGGTGCCGCGGCACTTTATGGTTCTGAAGCGTCAAATGGAGCATTAATCATCACCACCAAAAAAGGTAAAAGAGGTTCTACAACTTACAAAATTGGCCAAACCACTAATGCAGAATGGGTAAGTTTTTATCCTGAACTTCAAAAGAGATTTGGATCTGGAGCAGATTCTGATGTGCAGATTTATACTGCTCATGAAAATCAACAGTATGGTCCGGCTTTTGATGGATTACCGAGACCAATTGGCGATCCACTGGAAAATGGGGCAATACAAACTGTTCCTTATGCTTACAACGATTCTAAGTACAAATTTTGGAATACGGGTGTAACAAATATGACCGATTTCTCCATGTCAACCGGAGATGAAAAATCTTTGACTTTCTTATCTGCACAATATCTGGATGCAACAGGTACAACCCCTAAGGATGCTTTTAATCGTTTTACATTACGTTTAAACGGCGATAGAGATTTTGGTAAGGGCGTGAGTATGGCCTTCAATGCAAACTATGTTCAAAACAGATATAATATTACTACTGCTACATCAAGTATTTATGATCAGTTGATGCAGACACCGGGTAATATTGTGGTAACTGATTATAAAGACTGGCAAAATAATCCATTTGCAAATCCAGATGGTTATTACAATGCTTATTATCAAAATCCCTATTATACAATTGATAGTCAGCGCCAAAATGTTAGAAACGATTATTTAACGGGTAACATTGATTTAAGATATAAACCATTAGATTGGTTGAGGTTCTTATATCGTGTAAACATTACTAGTCAAAATTCGTCTAACAAAAACTATGTTGATAAATTTGTTAGATCGGCATATACAAAGGGACTAGGATTATCGTCATTGAAAAACAATGATATTGCAGGTAGTGTTTCTGACGGTGAATCATTTTCAAATCAATTATTAACCGAGTTCCAGACGAATATTAATAAAGCATTAACGAAAGATTTAAGATTAGACGTAACCTTAGGAGCGAGTTTAAGAAGCAATACAGCAAAGAATATCGGTGTTGCGGCCTCTGGTTTAACTTTTCAAGGTTTGTTTAACATAGCCGCGCGTACAGCTGCAAATATAACAGGTTCTGAGGCGAACTCAAAAGTTAACCAACAGGCTGTATACGGAGACATGAGGTTAAGTTTTAAAGATTACCTATACCTACACGCAACTGCGCGTAACGATTGGTTCTCTACATTGCCAACAGCAAATAGATCATTATTTTACCCATCAGTAGATGCTTCATTTATTGCTACCAATGCAATTGATGCATTAAAAGATAATAAGTTCTTAAACGTATTAAAGTTCAGAGCGGGTTTCACTACTGTGGGTAACGTAAACTTGGGTGCTTATTCTTTATTAACTACATTCGGTCAGGCTAGTGGTTATCCATATAACAACAATCCTGGTTATGCTATTGGTACACAGACTATTAATCCTAATTTAAAGCCTGAGAAAACTCAAGGTGTTGAGGGAGGTATTGACGCAGAATTTTGGGATAACCGAATTAGCCTTAGCAGTACTTTATACTACACCAGCACTACAGATCAAATTGTTCCGGTAAGTATTTCTTCTGCTTCGGGCTTTTCTTCTTATTTAACAAATACAGGGGAAGTAACCAACTTTGGCTCTGAGAGTTCATTAAATGTTGTTGCTTTCCGTAATACGGATTGGGAAGTTGCTGTTGGGACAAACTTTAGTTATTTTGATAACAAAGTAAAATCAATCAGTGATGCCGTTTCAAGATTAAACTTATCTACTGGTGGTAATGCACAGGTAGTTGCAGAAGCAGGTCAAACCTACCCGATGTTGAGAGGTACTGATTACAAACGCGATCCTCAAGGACGTGTAATTGTTGATCCTAGAACTGGCTATCCTTCTGCTACAGAGTCCGGGATTATTCTAGGAAATACCAGTCCAAAATATATCTTAGGCGTAAACCTCGGTGTAAAATATAAAACTTTAAGATTAGCAGCTGTTGCTGAATACAGAGGTGGCTATATCGTAAGTTCATCAAGTGCTGGTGACAGCTTTGATTTTTCTGGTTCAGGAGCAAGAACAGTAATTTATAACAGAGAGCGTTTTGTTTTTCCTAACTCGTCCTACCTGGATCCAGTAACTAACCAGTACGTAGCCAATACAACATTAACGGTTAGAGACGGCGGCGCCGGTTTCTGGCCTTCATCAGCTTATAACAGAGGAATCGCATCGAACTACACTTATAATGGTGCATATTGGAAAATTCGTGAAATTAGCTTGTCATGGGATCTTCCAAAAAGTTGGTTAGGCAATATGAAAGTAGTTAAAGGTATTAATGTCGCTGCCCAAGGAAGAAACCTTTTCTTGTTTGTTCCAAAAGAAAACATTTATACCGATCCGGATTATATCTTAGGAAATAATGCCATTGGTATAAACACCTTGAGCCAAACGCCTCCAACACGTTTCTTCGGTGGTTCAGTTTCCGTAACATTCTAAATGAAAAAAACATGAGAAAATTATTTAAAATATTTATTCTTGGAACAATAATCTTATCAGGCTCGTCTTGTAAAAAATTCCTTGATGTTAACACCAACCCAAATAATCCAACTTCAGCAACCCCAAATCTGGTTTTGCCTCAGGCAATCGTTACTTCTGCAGCCGCAATGAACGCATACGACAATTTTGGAGCCTGGACGGGCGGCTATAAAGCTAATGCGGGTGGTTATGGTGGATGGGGTACTGTTTGGACCTACAATTTCACTACTGGTGATTATGCGGGTGTGTATACAGATACATTTGCTGGTATAAACCAGTTAAATTTTGTAATCAATAATACAACTCCTGACGGCCCGTTAAAGTATTATAATGCAATGGCTCGTATTATGAAGAGTTTTATGTACACAAAACTTGTTGATCAATATGGCGATGTACCTTATTCTGATGCAGGTAAGGGCTTAAATAACTTAAGTCCCAAGTATGATAAATACACTGATGTTTACGCTGCTTGCTTTACCGAGTTAAATAATGCAATTGCAATTATGAATACTGCTCCGGTTACAAACGTAACCACAGCAGTAGCTGCAGCACAAGATCCATTATTTGGTGGAAGTGCAACTGCAAATCTTGTTAAATGGAAACAATTTGCTAATACGATTAAATTAAAAATGGTGATTCGTGCAAAAAATGTAGCAGCACTTTCATCGTTTGTAACATCAGCTATTGCTTCATTACCAACGGCTACTGGCGACTATGTAAATGATGACGTAATTGTTCAGCCAGGTTATTCAGCTTCTACGGCTAGCCAGTTTAATCCTAGATGGTCAACTTATGCCTGGGATATCAATGGTACAGCTATCGGTAGTGGATTGTCGAATTTGCCAACACCATGGATCGTTTCTTTTTATAACGGAACTAAATTGAGTGATAATGTTCGTGGTAATGCAATTTATGCATCTTTTGGTACCAATATTTCACAGACAATTAATGGAAATACGATTACCTTCCAAGGTCCTGCTACAAATCAGCTAGGTTATGATACAGAGCCGGTTAAGCGTAGCCAAAATGGTTCATACTGGTATTCAGGTATAGGCAGATCTTCAAGACCTACAGGTACTACTGCCAATGCAGCAGCAGATGTTGGCGGCGTTTTAAAAGGAGCTTCGATGGGTACCGTATTGATGTTGGCTTCTGAGTCTTACTTCTTACAAGCAGAAGCTTCGTTAGCGTCGGTAAATATTCTTCCTGCTTTAAATGCTACAGGTCAAACATTGTTTGAAAATGGAATAACCGCATCATTTAATTATTTATATAAAAATGCTGCAAATGTTTATTTTAATTCAACTCCGGCAGCCACGCTGAAAGATAATTATAAAACAGCAAATGCTACCAGCGCCCTAGTTAATTGGCCATTAGCACTTAGCGATGCAAATAAATTAGAAGCAATTATTACACAAAAATATATTGCAGTTAACATGATCAATAGCGAGGAAGGCTTTAACGAGTATAGAAGAACAGGATATCCAACAATATCTGCTGGATCTACTTCTGCCACGGCTACTTTTGCTTCCTTAAAATCGGGTGCACCAGCAGTAGATAAATTGCCAACCAGAATCCTTTACCCTGCCGTTGAGTTTCAGGTTAACTCTGAGAATGTACCAAAAGGTGTTAGTCCTTACACGACTAAAATATGGTATGCTAAATAGTAACAATATTAAATTGCAAAAAAATGAAAATATTTAAATTATTAATAACAGGAGCAATTTTGACAACGGTGATGTCATCTTGCTTAAAAAACAAATTCGACATTATAAACCCTAGTGGAAGTCCTTCTGTTGTCGAGTTTAAAAATCCTGTTGCACCATCATCAGAAACTCCTGAGGGTTCACTTTATACCGTTTTTCCAGTTGCTTATGAAGTTGGGGCAAGCGTTGAAGTGGCTTATACCGTGCAGCTGACCGGCCCTGATCCTGCACCTCAGGACGTTGCTGTAAACATTGGCATTAAAAGTGCCGCAGTAAGTGAATTGAATGCAGATAAATCAATCATATCCTCTTATGTACCATATGTTGAGTTACCGGCATCATTATATACTATTACCACACCAACTGTAACTATTCCTTCTGGTCAGCGCACGGCCACCGTAAAAGTTGCATATAAAACTGCTAATTTCGATTTTTCTAAGAAATATGCATTACCAATCTCAATTACTTCTAGTAATTACGGCGGTGTAAGCAAAAATTTTGGAACTGTTTTATTAAATGTTTCAGCTAAAAATGCTTATGATGGTATCTATGCAATGCAAACAGGAAGCTTTGTGCAACGTTATTCAAATCCTACAACGCCAACAACAGGTGACGCGTTAAATGGAAATACTTCTACAAATCCTAATGTTACCTTAACTACCGTTGGCGCAACAACCTTAGAGATTACGAATTTAAGATGGGCTGGGGGATCTTCTGGTGTTGCTGGTATTGACAATCTTCGTTTAACAGTTGATCCTGCGACTAATTTAGTTACCATGAGCTCTTTGGGTAATCCCACTCTGGCAAATGTTCCTGGCTCTGTTAATAAATATGATCCCGCAACACGTACATTTACATTGAATTTTGACTGGAATCAGACCGCGGCAAAACGCGTTTACGGTTTAAATATCAAGTATAATGGAGTTAGATAAAATTATATTTTAATTTATTAAAGGTGTTCATTATATTAGTGAACACCTTTTTTTATGCTCATGAAAACCAGATATTTAATTTTGATATTATTTTTAATATCGAGAGTGTCTTATTCCCAAGCCATCCGTCAACAAAAGATGGATCTTCCGGATGGAAGTAAATTGATATACCAAACGATAAATAATGAACTCAATGGAATTTATTCGATTGAAAAAGACGGCGTAACTGTTTTAAGAGGTAATTATGTAAGCGGAAAACGTGTAGGCAATTGGTATATTTTTAATAATGATAAAAGTATTTATGCCAGATACAATTATGATGCTCATAAACTGCTTTCTTTGGATGCTAAAATGTTAAGTCTGGCTACCGTAAATGTCAGGTCTGGAAATGATGATATTAATTCTAAAGCATCTGTAAGTTTTCCATTAATTTCATTAGCGCAATATTTTTCTTTGGTAACCAAGCTTGCCGAATCAATCGTTCCTTTGAACGATATTTATAAACTTGAAAAAGACCAAGTTACTATCACAGCAAAAGTTGACGATAAGGGGAGCGCAGAATATTTTGTTTACTATCAAATAAAAGGAAAAGATCAAAAATATAAACTTAAAGTTGACAAAGATCCCTTTTTTATTGACTGGGTTGTTTCGTCCTATGAGGGTAAGGCATACCCTTCAGAATTTATAATCAAAACCAAACTTGTACCCCCAATTCAACAAACCAATCATAGAAGAATTAATTGGCTATAATAAATAACTATTTTAAAAAGTTAACCGTTTCCTAAGCAATTTCGGAACGGTTTTTTTGTGTGCTACTCGATCTTGATTTGTGTTTACTACGGCTAAAAAGCACATATCTAATAAAAAAAATTACTTTTTATCTTTTCTGAACTGAAAATGTCTTGCGATGTTAAGCAATAATCACTTCAGCAATTATCAAATAATGACGTTTTAAGTTGCCTGCCAGTTTGTTATGGCTTTTCAAGCTCTTCTGTAGAAGTGTAAAATATCTTATGTAAAATTTGCATTACAGAATACTAAATTATATATTGCATTATCATTAACTAAACTTAACTTTTTTATGAAAAAACTTCTACAAAGTTTGTTCATATTGCTTTGTATTGCCACCTCGGCAATAGCGCAAGAAAGAACAATCACTGGGACAGTTACGGCTCAGGAAGATGGACTACCGCTCCCTGGCGTAAGTGTAAAAGTCAAAGGTGCATCGAACACCGGCGTTTCTACAAATGCAGCTGGCAAATTTTCCCTTAAAATAAGTGAAGGTGCCAAAGTACTCATTTTTTCTTCTGTAGGATATGCTACGCAAGAAATTGCTATTAGGGGCAGTGTAGTGAATGCTTCTTTGGAAACAGATTCTAAATCTTTATCTGAAGTAATTGTTACTGCATTAGGGCAAAAACGAGAAACCAAATCACTAGGTTATGCCACTACTACTGTTAAGAATAGCGATTTAACCGCTGGTCGTTCAACCAATGTGGTTAATGCGCTGGCTGGTAAGGTTGCTGGTGTAAAAATTTTATCAACAGGTGGTGCAACAGGAGCTTCATCAAACATAAATATCAGGCAGGCTACAACATTTACGGGATCGAACCAACCGTTGTGGGTAGTTGATGGTATCCCGATAGATAATGGCGGAGGTTCACAGAGTGTTAATACAGGTAGTACAAACTCCAACCGGGGTATTGATTTAAATCAGGATGACATCGAATCGGTAACCATTTTAAAAGGGCCAGCTGCGGCTGTACTTTATGGTTCAAGAGCTGTTGCCGGTGCGGTAATTGTTACGACTAAAAAGGGCAGCAAAGGCCAAACCGGACGGGTAGAATTAAGCAGTAACTACAACTACATAGAGGTTAACCGCTTACCTGATTATCAGAATGAATATTCGCAGGGAACAAATGGATTATATGATTCTTTTTCCCAAATGTCGTGGGGAGCAAAGATAACCGGACAAACAGTTACCAACTATCTCGGTAATCCAGAAACCCTTACCGCCTACCCGAATAACGTTAAAGATATATTTAAAGGTGGTTATAATCTGCAGAATAATGTGACTTTTTCTGGTGGAACTGATAAAACAGCTTATTATTTTAACTATGGCAACTTTAAAGAGAGTGGATATTTAGACAATAATACATTGGCAAAGAACAACTTTACGGTGAATGCTAATACCGAATTAACCAAAAGACTAACTGTTAGTGCTTCTGTACAATATATCCGTAACAATTCTGTAGGTACCCCTACAGGAAATGCAAGGTCTAACCCTTTGTTTGATGGAATGACATTACCCCGGACCTATAACCTCGCCAATTATCCATTTGAAACCCCTGCTGGTTTGAATAATATACCAACCAGTCGTGTTAACAACCCCGCTTATACCTATTATAACATTTTAGGTACAGATAATCCACTATGGTCCATTAAATATGTTCTCTTTAAGCAAAAAATAGACCGTGTAATCGGTAACGCGGGTCTTGATTATAAGATAGCAGATTGGTTAAGCGCCAATTATAAAATTGGTATTGATCAATACACCAATGTTTCCAAGACAATAAACGAAAAATCAGCAAATAATAATCAGTCTGCCAGCAGGGTGGGCTCTATTATTGATAACACGACCAACAGACGTGAGGTCAGCTCGTATTTCAATTTAGTAGCTAACAAAAGGTTTTGGAAAGATTTTGGAGCGAGATTTTTATTAGGTAACGAGATTAACTACAGGAGGTTAGATCAGCTGCAGGTTACTGGTAACGGAATACAGGCTGCCCATAACTACAATATCTCTAATACTTTAACTTATGTTCCATTTCAGGCCATAACAGAACAAAGCCTGGTTGGGGTGTATGCTGATATCAGTTTGGATTATAAATCTTTTGCATACCTGTCATTTACAGGGCGTAGAGATGTTTCTTCAACCTTCGCGCCTGATAAAAGAAGTTATTTTTACCCTAAATTAGATGCTAGTTTTATTGCAACAGAAGCTTTTCCTGAGTTAAAACGAAATGATGTTTTAACTTACTTGAAAATCAGGGCCAACTATGCAAAAGTGGGTAGGGAAGCCCCGGTTTACAGCACCGGTACCTACTTTGGTACTGCGGGTCCCTCTGATGGCTTTGGCCCAAATTTGATATTTCCTTTTAACGGGGTAAACGGTCAAACCTATTCTGATGCCGCCGGAAATATCAATATCAAACCCGAATTTACAGCTTCAAGAGAGGTCGGATTAGAGGCTAAGCTTTTAAAAGACAGATTGAGCATTGATGTAGCGTACTACAGTACTAAGAGCACCGACATTATATTTTCTGTACCTAGCGCACCGTCTTCGGGCTTTACCAGTACCCTGTTAAACGCAGGAACTTTAAAGGCACATGGTGTCGAGTTATTGATTAGCGGAACGCCAGTAAGAACTACAAACTTTAATTGGGACCTATCGGTAAACTTTACTAAAGGAAGAAACGAAGTGGTAGAGTTAGCGCCTGGTGTACCTTTTATTGGTAATGGTGGTTTTACAAACCCGCAAGGTCGCATCGTTACCGGCTATCAATACGGTACGCTGTTCGGACAGGTATTTAAGAAACTCAATGGCAAAGATGTTGTTGATGCAAACGGTAGATTGGGTTCGGGTCAGATTAATACAGCAGAGCTTCAACCGATAGGAGATCCAAATCCAAAATGGACAGGAGGTGTAAATACCACATTATCTTATAAAGGTTTATCACTAAGCCTTTTTGCAGATATTCGTTATGGCGGTGATATTTATTCGAGAACAATTACTGATCTGCGAAGATATGGTGTTGCCGCAGAAACAGGCAATAGGGATCGTTTGTATATGCATAACGCAGTATATGCAGACGGAACACCAAATAATACCTTAATCACTGCAGAGCAATATTATAGTGATTTGTACTCTTCAGCTGCTCAGCAATATGCCGTTTTTGATGGCTCCTGGATCAGATTGCGTGAGGCTACATTATCTTATCGTATCCCAGGCAGATTATTAAACAAACTGAGTTTTATAAAAGGAATTAATGTAGGTTTAACTGGACGAAACCTGTTGATGTATGCGCCTAATTTTCCTCATTTGGATCCGGAAAATAACCTTTTGGGGGTTGGTAATGGACAGGGGATTGAATATAACGGCCAACCTCAAACCAGAACATATGGTGGATTCTTAAAATTGTCATTTTAGTATTAGGAGAGTTTAAATATGAAAATTAATATAAAGGAAATAGTTTTTGGATTGGCTTTAGCCATGATAGGACTAAACTCATGCAAAAAATTTGTAGACATTAATGACGATCCTACAAGGTTAAAGGATCCGGATGCCAGTCTCGTTTTGCCTGCAGCCCAGGGTAGACTGGGCTTTACAATGGGATCTGATATTCATCGGTTTACATCCTTATGGGTGCAGCAGTTCGCCGCACAAGGTGGTGGTTCCGCCCAGCCTACGCAATATGATAAATACGCAATAGGTGAAAGCGATGTAAATAACACATGGGCGGCTACTTTCGCAGGAACATTGGCAGATCTGCAAAAAGTGATCGAGAAAACCAAAGCCACAAGTCCTAAATATGCTGGTGTTGCCGAACTTGTAAAAGCTTATGTTTATCAAACACATGTAGACGCTTTTGGTGACCTTCCATATTCAGAGGCCATTGGTTACGAAGCAAACTTAAAGCCTAAATTCGATGGCTCTTCTACTATTTATGATAATTTATTCGGCTTAATTGATGAAGGTATTGCCGATATTAAAAAAGCATCGTTGCTCACGCCAACTACCGAAGATTTATTTTATGGCGGTGATATGGATAAGTGGGAGCGCTTTGGAAATGCATTAAAATTGAGAATGTATATTCATTATTTCGCTACAAATGGAACAGCTGCAGATGCAACAAAGGCAAAGACCGGAATATTGGCCATTCTGGCTACCAACAAGTTGTTAAGATCAAATGCTGACAATTTTCAAATGCGCTTTTTAACTTCAGCTAATCAAACAAATCCCATTCACCAGTTTGAAGGATCGAGGCCAAACCAATTTTTTCCAAGTAAAACATTGGTAGATATGATGAATGCGAAAAATGACAGTAGAAGAAATTCATTTTTTACCTTACAGGGTGCCGGTTATGTTGGCGCGACTAACGGTAACGGTGATGTAGTCGTAAGTACCGCTTTTTCACGTATGAGTACTTACCTCAGAGGCAAACTTGCTGCGGGTTTATATTCCGGCGAGGCCCCGATAAGGATGTTAACTTTTGCAGAACAAAATCAGATTTTAGCAGAATATTATGCAAGAACAAACGGCGGAAGCGATTTGGCAACAGCAGATACTTATTACAGAGCAGGAATAACAGCATCATTTGCCAGTGCTATAGAATTCTCTGATGCCACAGAAGCCTCGGCTGTAACCGGTGGCTTAGCTACTTATCTGGCCTCAGCAAATGGAACGCTGGCAACAGGTAATGCGCTTCAAAAAATTATTGAAGAAAAATTTGTATCTAATTTTGGCGTTGCCATTGAGCCATGGACAGACTGGAGAAGAACAGGTTTTCCCGCATTGGCTCCAGTAACGCCTGCAACCGCTATTCCACGTATTTTGCCATATTCTTTTAACGAAAGAAGTTATAATCCTAACACACCAGCCCGACCTTCAGTATTTGTAAAATCTGTATTTTGGGATAAATAATCAATTGCTATGAAACGAATTTTAATCATATTATTTGCATCAGTACTGGGTTTAGCCTCATGCAAAAAAGATCCAAAACAACCAGAAACACTTGATACACCGGCTACAATTGTTTTTGATGGCAATACTAGCGCTGTTATCGGCACTTATTCAAGTTATGCAGCTGCTACACCAACCACGAAAGGAACAGGAACAGTAAACATTGTAATTACATATAGCGGAGACGTAAAAACACTATCATTTACCACATTAACAGGTACTGTTGTAAACAATTTAGGTACGGTGAATGTAAGTGGAGGCACATATACCTTTAGCAAGTTAGTGAAAGATTTAAGGGGGACTGCTGATGCACCGCTTCCCACCTCCGGAACTAGCGGATCGGTAGTTTTAACGGTCTCTGCCACGTTGGGGAATGGCCAGGTAGTAAAGCGCTTTTTTACGATTAATATTACGGGCTAACACAAACAAAGGCGGGGAAATTTCCCCGCCTTTGTTTGTAATGATCAAATAAGTCCCCTTACTTCTTATCAACGCTATATTTTCCGGGGCCGATAAAAATCAACCCGATAAATACAATAGCTAATTCAATAGCATGACTGGCACCTTGTAAGCCTTCCCCTTCGTTAAAATGAACCAGCGCGGCTATTATCATTGTAATGATCAACAACATCAGTGCCGGTCGGAAAAATAATCCTACAATCAGCAGGAATCCACCAAAAGTTTCAGTTGCGGCAGCCATAAAACCCCAAAATATGGGCATAAAATCTATGCCGATTACTTTCATACTTCCCCCTAAACTGGTCCAGCCACCTGGGCCACCTGCCAGTTTGGGGAAACCATGAATGATAAACATGATACCTAAACCAATCCGAAGCAGCAATAAGCCCGTATTGCGGTATTTTCCTAAATTGTCTAAAATTGCCATCTTATAAATATTTAAATTGAACGTTATTTACCTCTACTTTTAAGTTTACCTCAGCACCTAAAACCATACTGAGGTTATTGTCGATATGCCCTGTTGGGAAGTTAAAGCAGACCGGATAACCATATTCTTTAACCAGATCCCAGGCTACCTCATCAGCAGTTTGCCCGAAAGGGATTTTTTCTTCTTCAATTTCAGTAAAGGCACCAAGAATCAATCCCTTTAAGTTTTTTAACTTTCCCGCTCTTTTTAGCATACGCAACATGCGATCTATGCCATATTCCTGTTCACCTACATCTTCCAAAAAGAGAATTTTATCGGTAAAATCCATTTCCGAAACCGAACCCTGTACCATCGTAAGCAAGCTTAAATTGCCACCGATTAAAACTCCGCTTGCCTCCCCTGCCCTGTTTTTAAATAAGCTTTGATACGAATAGGTCTGTTTCTCGCCAAATAAAGCCTTTTTTAAAGAGCTTAATGCCTCAGGAGTAGACTCATCAAATGTATAGGGCATTTGGGCATGTATACATTGGCAATTGCATTGTGCAATCAGATGAGATAGCAAAACCGTAATATCGCTGAAACCCACCAACCATTTCGGGTTTTTTTTAAATTCAGTAAAGTCAAGGTCGTCAATAATCCGGATGGTACCGTAACCTCCACGCCCTGAAATAATGGCTTTGATAGATGGATCATCTAAAAAACGCTGAATATCTTCCGCTCTTAATATATCATTCCCTGCAAACTGATGGTGGCTGGCATATACACTTTCACCAATAACAACCTCCAGGCCCCAGCTTTCCAATTGCGCTATGGCATGGTCTATCGGTTTGGGTAATTTCTTTGCCGGACATACCAGCGCAATCTTATCTCCTTTTTTTAAATATGGTGGCTGCTTAATCATCTTCAAAACACTTATCTTTGCCAAATTAATAAAAATTGTTTTGGATAATAGTAAAATAAAAAGATATACCGTAACTGCAGCGCTTCCGTATACAAACGGACCGGTTCATATTGGACACCTGGCTGGTGTTTACATCCCTGCAGATATTTATGCCCGTTATTTAAGATCGAATAAACGCGATGTAAAATTCATTTGTGGATCTGATGAAAATGGTGTACCCATTACGCTAAAAGCCAAAAGGGAGGGAATCACGCCTCAGGAAGTGGTAGATAAGTATCATAAAATTATTGGCGATTCTTTTAAAGAGTTTGGGGTATCTTTTGATATCTATCACCGTACTTCATCGCTTACCCATCACCAAACTGCTGCTGATTTCTTCGAAACCCTTTATGAGAAAGGTGTATTTACAGAAGAAATTACCGAACAATATTACGATCCCACTGCAAAACAATTTTTGGCCGATCGGTACATAACAGGTACCTGCCCTAAATGTGGCAATGAAAATGCGTATGGCGATCAGTGCGAAAACTGCGGTTCTACACTCAATGCTACCGACCTGATCAATCCAAAATCGACCTTATCTGGCGATAAACCCATCTTAAAGGAAACTAAAAACTGGTTTTTGCCACTTGATAAATATGAAGACCGTTTACGGACGTATATCGAAAGTCATAAAGAATGGCGACCAAATGTGTACGGCCAATGCCAAAGCTGGTTAAATGCAGGTTTACAGCCAAGGGCCATGACCAGAGATTTGGATTGGGGGGTGCGTGTTCCGCTCCGAGATGCCGAAGGTAAAGTGCTTTATGTGTGGTTTGATGCGCCAATCGGATATATTTCTGCAACCAAAGAATTATGCAACTATGCTAAGCTTGATGTTTGGAACCCAAAAGCAGAAGAATACTATATTAATAATTACGAAAACGATAAATGTGGTTGGGAAGAATACTGGAAAAGTGATGAAACCAAGTTAGTTCACTTTATTGGCAAAGATAATATCGTTTTCCATTGCATTATTTTCCCAGCGATGTTAATGGCGCATGGTGAATATACTTTGGCTGATAATGTGCCGGCAAACGAATTCTTAAACCTGGAAGGACAAAAAATATCAACGTCCAAAAACTGGGCTGTTTGGTTAAATGAATATTTAAGAGAGTTTGAAGGGAAACAAGATGTACTGCGTTATGTATTAACGGCAACCGCACCTGAAACTAAAGACAATGACTTTACCTGGAAAGATTTTCAGGCCAGAAATAATAACGAACTGGTAGCGATACTGGGTAATTTTGTAAACCGGGTGGTGGTGCTTACGCATAAATATTTTGACGGGGCTGTGCCAACCTGTATGGAAATTACGGAAATAGACCAGGCTGTTATTGATGAATTGGCTGGTTATCCGGCTAAAATTGCTGCATCTATAGAAAACTACCGTTTTAGAGAAGCTTTATCGGAAGTAATGAACGTTGCGCGTTTGGGTAATAAATACCTGGCCGAAACCGAACCCTGGAAACTGATTAAAACAGATGAAGACCGCGTAAGGACAATCTTGCATATTGCACTTCAAATAGCCGCCAATATTCAGATCCTTATAGAACCTTTTATGCCTTTTACCGCAGAAAAGTTAATGAAAATGCTTAAAAATGGCGGTCATGATTGGAATGATGCAGGTACGGTTAACCTGTTAAAACGTGGTCACGATATTGGAGAAGCTGTACTCTTATTTGAAAAGATAGAAGATGCAGAAATCGACTTACAGATCGAAAAACTGAACCAAAGCAAAGCCAGTAATGCAGCTAATAACGTTGTTGCTGTTCCGGCAAAGGAAAATATCCAGTTTGACGATTTCTCGGCAATGGATATCCGGGTGGCTACTATTATAGCGGCTGAGAAAGTGGAAAAAACTAAAAAGCTGTTAAAGTTAACGGTAGATACAGGTATTGATGAAAGAACAGTGGTTTCTGGTATTGCTGAGTATTATAAACCCGAAGATATTGTAGGTAAACAGGTAAGTATGATTGTCAACCTGGCGCCTAGAGAAATCAAAGGGATTTTATCACAAGGTATGATTTTGATGGCCGAAAATGCTGAAGGTAAACTCACTTTCGTGGCACCTGCAGAAAAATTTCAAGCGGGCAGTGTAATCAGATAATAAGATTTTCCTAAAACGATAGCTGATTCACTTGGACGGCTATTCTCTATGAAATTTTAACAGGCATTTTCCTCAGGAAAATGCCTGTTAAAATGAATTCTCTTGCGACAAAACTTTTACTATATTTGCGCAACAATTTGGTCCCGTAGTTCAACGGATAGAATAGAAGTTTCCTAAACTTTAGATATGAGTTCGATTCTCGTCGGGACCACCATTAGAAAGAGAGTGTAATAGCTCTCTTTCGTCGTTTTTAACTAATTGTAAAATAGATAATTACCTTTTAAAACAAGCTGTTGCTTTTTAAAATTCTGTTAATTAAGAGCCATAGCAATGTGGCTATTTTTTATTATACTTGAAGTCTAGATTAACTCATATGCGTTTGATAACTCTCTTGCTCATTTTCTTTCCATCTATCTTCAAATTTAATAGTTGCTTGGCACAAATCAAGAACACTAAAACGTTCGTATATGATGGAGATGGTTTAGAACACATTGAGGTAACATTACGAATGGATGGAACTTTTAAGTACGTCATGAGTTATGCACAGATATTTGATATGGGATGTGGGAGATATATGATTGCTAAGGATACAGTAATTTTTAAGTATCAGTTTGATGAAAATGATTCATGTTGCAATATAGAGAAGCGTGAAATAATTTGGCGTAAGGATGATTTAGTCAATTATAGACCGAAACAACTTTATATTGTCGGTAACAAATTATATAGAATCGAAGATGGTAAAGTGTATTTCAAAGCTAAATTTCCTTTAAGGTCAAATGAACGAATGGTTTTGCTTCAAGATAATTATTACCTAATAGAAAAGAAGTTTGCGAAGAAACCAACTTGGCATTAATCCGATTCCTAAACCAAGCATTTCACTCCTTTGCTGCTTACACAGTGGAAAGGCTCGGTCTAGTCATTGATTCGATGGAAGACTGCATTTGTGGTGCTTGTTTTATAAGGTACTGCGTTCACTTTTGAGCTTGTGGTACTTAGTACAAGGCAGTTCTTTAAGGTAGGAAGATAGGTATTCCGCACTGTCTAAGCTCACGAAAAACAACACGCCATCGCTGCGCTTTGTCATGGTTTTTCTTTTTGAGCAAGCGTAGTGCTTCATGAGCCTTATCCCTATCTTCATCTAGGATTTGCTTCGCTTCATCCTGGATAAATCTAAACGTATTCCACTTTTCAGCTCACCTGCGTAATCGAAAATGCTGCGCTGCGCTTGTGTTAAAACATAGATCGAACCTCGCTATTTCACAGCTACTAATTCTCACACATTTTCTCAGTTCGCAAGTAGGTTCGCTAAGAAGATCTTTATAAACATATCACATTTTATGTTGATATCTTTCTCTTGATATGCTTAGAGTGATATTGCAATTTAAGTATCTTTAGTGTAATTAATTAGGTAAGGCATATGGCAAAATTTTTAGGGATAGATGGTGAATATCACACAGTTGGTAGCTTTATCGGAGTTGACGGTAAATACCATCCAAAGGGTTCATTTTTAGGAGTTGACGGCAAGTATCATCCGCAGGGCTACCTTCTCGGTGCTGATGGAAAGTACCGCGGAAAAAATACAAGGTTGGGAGTAGATGGCTTATATCATAGTTCTGATAGTTTTCGTGGGGTTGATGGGGAATATCATGCTCAGGGCTCATTCAGAGGAGTTGATGGTCAGTACCATCCAGAAGGATCATTTAGAGGAGTAGATGGCTTATATCACCCTAAGGGCTGCTTTAGAGGGGTTGATGGCTTATATCATTACGCGGGTTCATTTCGTGGTGTAGACGGATTGTACCATATTGAGGGTAGTTTCAGGGGAACCGATGGTGATTATCACCCGAAAGGTTCTTTTAGGGGGGTGAATGGAAAATATGTCGAGCCTACAGGACTGGCAGCTAAAGAAAAGAAGAACCGTGGGAATATAACATGCTAGTGTTGCAATAGTTGATGTGTTCAAAATAACAAAATTTACAATCTTCAACTTTCCACTACATGTACAGCTTAGTTCATTTTCAAGACATTTTAGCCATGGCTATGAACCAATTTCAGTAAGATTCTCAATAGAGTCTAATATGATGATGAACATTAGCATCTAAACCAATCGTAATATCCAATGGATGATAGAGCCTTCAAAACCTTAATTGATTATCTAACTCGTATACCATCAGTTCAGACCCCAATTTCATTTGGATCAGATGATAAAGGCGATTGGTGGGTTAAGTTTTCAATAGATATTCATCATGACCTTGCATGGCATGCCGTTCAAGAACTCGGTTGCGTAATCAATTACTTATCAATAAATGAAAGGCTTCCAAGTAAATTCTATCCTGTGTCACCTGCTCCATATTTGAATGGAGGCCCGACGGATTATCTATCATGGGTAATAGAAAATGATGATAAGACTTCAAAACAAGCACATTAATGAAATGGTTAGAGGGAAGATTACCACAACCAGCGGACGATCTTAGTCAATGGATTGAAGAATAAAGTTCTTTGCTTACACTGCACCTTTTCTTATTAAATCTGTTTTATTAACCCCCTCAATTAAAAAATGTGCATTGACCTCGTAGAATGATATCTATACTTTTAGAAACTGATCGATGAAATTCCTAACTTAGTAACAACAGTCGCTATAATGAGATTAAAGTTCAAGCAGCCATATCAGTCAATAACCAGTTTACCGGAAACAGAAATCACCGATTTTGCAATTATCACAGGTCTTAATGGATCGGGAAAAACACATTTACTAAACGCGATCAACTTAGGTCATATTACTATTCAAGAAATTGAGCCATCAGAGATTCTGTTTTATAATTATAACGACTTTAGTATTTACAATGGCGATCCTTCTCAGGATGCCCAAATGCAATATAAGCACACCACTTTTTCCGATAAATCGGTTCAGTTAAACCAGAAACTTAATAATGAGCGATCAAACGCTTTAAACTCATTTCAAATTGATTATTCTTTTGACGGACAAGAATTAAATGAACATTCATTTTTATATTTTCCGAATTTTATTGAGCTTACAAACTGGACTGAGGCAGATTATTCAATCTTTAATAACTATAATGAATTTCAAAACTTACACAACCAAAATGAGCGTCTCAATAATTTGTTTGATCAAATTGGCCATGTTCAAATAAATGATATTAGAGCTTTCATTCAAGTAATAAGATCGTTATGGTATAAAAGTGTAGCCATGGAAATTATACGTTCCTACGGATATTCAAAAAGCCAATTCTCCTTTGATGATAAAGACTTCGAAAACATTCTATTAGGCTTTAGTAAAGCTGAAGATAAGTATAAGTATTTGGAGTTATTGCAGCAGGAATTTAACTCGCAAACAAGTCAGGCATTAATTAATTTCTTGTATCATATTATCGGCATGCCTAGTCTTGCTGAAAATCTTAATCTGGAGATATTGTTGGAGATCAAGCGAACGATTAATATCTTATTCATAGAACTTGAAAAACATTTTAATGCGCATATGAGTATTCAATCTCTGAATATTATTAGAGCAATCAATGATGGGGATATTCTAAAGCCAGTTTCTTCTGACAGCGGTTTTTTAAATCTCTATGATATTAAGTTAGCTGAAAAACAATATCAATTACAAAAGAAATATAATGAATATGCAGAATTTGAAAGCTTTAAAGGCCGGCAAACGCATTATTTGAATGATGACGAATTCATTAGGCAAAATGGGCATTCTCCAGTTGCGGTATTGAATTCCGTACTTAATAATTACGATTGCAATGGATATGAATTTAAGCACACAGATTTACATATAGACTTGACAAATGGTATAAATACACAAGAAATTGACGTATATCTCTATAATAAGGCCGGAAATTACCAAACGACGCTTGACTCTTTATCATCGGGCGAAAGAACGTTGCTTGCACTAGCTTTTACAGTTTATAAATTAAGAAAGCGACGTGTAATCGCCAAGTTATTTTTAATGGATGAAATTGATTCCGCGTTACACCCGTCAATGTCTAAGAGGCTTCTTCAAGCCCTGTATGATTTATTTCATAAAGAAATGGGTATAAATATCATCCTTTCTACACATTCACCGTCAACAATTGCATTTGCGCCTGACAATAGTACTTATGTGATGCGACGTGAATGTGATCCTCGATTATTAGCCGTTTCGAAAGATGTTGCACTGAATGAACTAACTGCGGGAGTACCTTCATTCAGCATCAATTACGAAAATCGTAGACAGGTGTTTGTGGAAAGTAAGTATGATGCGGAATATTATGAAGCACTGTATGTGATTATGAAAGACCAGCTTAATCATGAGATCTCTCTTAATTTCATTTCTTCAGGAGATGCAGAGGTAGATAAAAATGGTAATGGTAAGTCTAATTGTAATCAGGTTATCAAAATTACAAGTATACTTAGAAAAGCCGGAAATAAGTTTATTTGGGGTATCGTTGATTGGGATTTAGTTAATGACACCATACATGATGGAGTTAAGGTATTAGGGCATAATCAGCGCTATAGTATCGAGAGTTATTTATTAGATCCTCTTTTAATTGGTATACTCCTGTGGCGAGAAACTTATGTAGATGGAGCGTTTTTCGGTCTAAGCAATGACACTAAATATTATGAAGTTACTCGTTTCGATGCTTCAAAACTGCAGCTGATTGTGGACAAAGTAATAGAAAAGCTCAAAGTGCAAGTTACAAATGATGATAAGGATCCTCAATGGTACTGCACAATCAGTAGTATGAAACTATCAATTCCTCAGTGGTTTACCAAGGTTCAGGGACATTCACTTGAAGGATACTATTTGAAGGCTTTCCCGAAATTGAATGATGTGAGAAGGAATAAAGAGTGGTTGCTAAAAGAAACCGTTATTAAAAAAGTGATCGCAGATTTTCATACTCTAGCCCCAATCGAACTCCTAGAAATATTGAAGCAAGTGCAGGAAATTTAAAAAATTGAAGCATAACGATTAATAGAGGCTTTGGTATTATAAATATCAAACGAATTATTCAAATCAGTAAACTGGTAAGAGATCAAGCTTAACTCATCGTACAGTTTATTTTCTGCCTGATATTTTAATCCCTTGTTACTAGAAATTTGTATGAAAATCAACACTACTTTTAGTTCGCCACTTACCTTTGTTTGAAAGCTATCTCCTTCGGATTTATTGCGCCCTATAAAGCGGACGATGATTAATAGAATTAATGTCGTATATTTTCTAATCGTATCTTTCTTGTTAACCCCTGTATTAAAAATTGTGCACAACCACTTGTTGTTATAAAAGGTAAACAGTTGTATTGGAATGCAACATACCTTATAAATATAACATAGTACCCAGGCATATCCAAAAACTGATACCTCCCCCTTAAAAGAAAGATATAGTACAAAATTGGATATTAACTGTATACTAACTAGGTATTTGATCTGTTTAACAAGTTTAAAATTACATCGACAATGAGAAAGTCCGATAAAAGCGAGATGGTTAAATGTTTAAGTGAGATAGTAGTGCCGGCATTAAGAAGTTTAGGCTTTAAAGGCTCGTTCCCGCACTTTAGACGACAACAAGATGATCGAATCAATCTTTTAACCTTTCAGTTTGACAGAAGTGGTGGTGGATTCTTTATTGAAATTGCCAATTGCCAGGCAAATGGCATTATAACTTCTTGGGGACTTGAAATTAAGCCTAACAAAGTAACTGCTCACGATGTAAACAAGCGAAAGCGGATTCAAAGCAATATGAATACCGAGAGTAGTCTAAACGAAGATTGGTTCCGTTACGACAAAGATTATCTATTTGGGTTGGGTAACGTTTACAAGAAGATTTGCAAAGAGGTACTGCAAAGAATACCCATTGCGGAAGACTACTGGAAAAACGGAGAAGTTAATGATTGATATTATGGTATCTATCTAACTATTCCACCAATTTAAGCTTATCCTCCCAATACGGATTAAGGAACTACGGCATAAACGCTCATGTAGCCTGCGCACCACCCATTTATTCCGTTCCTCCTTTACTTAATTGGTTTGAAAGCTTGGTACATGTGCCATATTTAAATAGATACAACTATGGTACAAGAACAATTTAAGGTAGCTGAAGTTCAGGTAAGCTACAAGCCTGATTACAACATTAGTGAGCGTCCTAAAATAACCTCCTCTCAACAAACGTATTGCCTTTTAAAACAACAATGGGATATGGGTAAGATTGCGTTTCTCGAGGAGTTCAAGGTGATACTCCTTAACCGAAGTAACCACGTGTTGGGGATTGTTGATATATCAATGGGTGGAGTTAGCGGTACTTATGTTGATCCTAAGGTAGTGTTTGCTGTCGCTTTAAAAGGTAATGCGTCTGGAATAATACTCACCCATAACCATCCTAGTGGATCAGTTAGACCAAGTGAGGCAGACATCAAGTTAACGAAACGATTGGTAGAATGTGGGAAATTACTTGACATTAATGTCTGGGATCACATCATTTTGAGTGAGAAAAGCTATTACAGCTTTGCAGATGATGGAATGATGTAGCTTAAAAATTTTAACTTAGTAACAATTAACCGATTTATTAATAGGTTACACATTATATAACTCGTAGGCTGTTGAAGACAACGAAACCGACAACCAAGCTTTTAGAGTAAAGATAGAGCAGCTAAAAAAGTGCCCTGGGAGACGGATAGAATAGAAACTACCTAAACTTTAGATATGAGTTCGATTCTCGTCGGGACCACTTCCTTAGATTTAAACCAGAACATTGTCGCGCAAATCATTGATTTTAAAGGCTTTGTTTTGGTTTTTATAACACATTAAGACTCTTTTTCGACCATGCTAAATGGTGATTTTAGAGAGTCGGAAATTGACTAGTTTTTTTAAAATACTTTTCGCGAGGGCTGTTACGTTCTCAAATGGAATGCAAAATTTCGGGCAGCTTTTATGGGCCATAAGGTTTACATCAGATTTTTAAGTTCAAATGCTGATAAAATACATTGATTCAGCATCCGTTCAGTTGAATAAATGATGACCAATTACGTCGTCCGAAGGGCGAGAAATGGTTGTTGAGATGGGGCAAGAATATATGTGTCAGGATGCTTTGACAATTCCATAGTATTTCTTTCTAAACCAAAAGGCGACATTTACCAATGCAATGAGCGCAGGTACCTCGACCAGTGGCCCAATTACTCCCACAAATGCCTGACCGGAATTAATGCCAAAAACTCCGATAGCGACTGCTATGGCCAGTTCGAAGTTATTACCTGCTGCAGTAAAGGCAATGGAAGTACTTTGGGCGTAATCGGCCCCCATTTTCTTCCCTGCAAAAAAGCTGGTGATAAACATGATGGCAAAATAGATGACCAGCGGAATGGCAATGCGTACTACGTCCATTGGTATCTGCACAATAAGTTCCCCTTTGAGACTGAACATCACCACAATTGTAAAAAGCAGCGCAATCAGGGTTATTGGCGAAATAAACGGTATATACTTCTGCTGGAACCATTGCTCGCCTTTAAGCCTGATCAAAACATACCGGCTGATCAGCCCGGCGGCAAAGGGAATACCCAGGTAAAACCCAACACTTTTTGCAATTTCAATAATGGTAATGTTTACCGATAATCCATCAATACCAAACAGCGGTGGGAGTACTGTAATAAAGAGATAGGCATAAAAACTATAGAGTAACACCTGAAAGATACTGTTAAGCGCAATCAGACCGGCTGCATATTCCCTGTTGCCTTCTGCCAGTTCATTCCAAACCACCACCATTGCGATACAGCGTGCGAGGCCGATCAGGATCAGGCCGGTCATGTAATCGGGATGGTCCTGTAAAAACACAACCGCTAGTGTAAACATAAGTACAGGACCAATAATCCAGTTTAAGGCCAGCGAAGTACCCAGCACCTTCGTGTTGCGGAAAACTTCCCCCATTTTTTCATACCTGACCTTGGCCAGCGGTGGGTACATCATTAGTATTAGTCCGATTGCCAACGGAATATTGGTTGTTCCGCTGGAAAAAGAATTAATAAAACCTGATGATGACGGAAACAAAAAGCCAATAGATACGCCAATAGCCATCGCCAGAAAAATCCATAAAGTCAGGTAACGGTCTAGAAAGCCCAATTTTTTACGTTCCGCCGCAGGGGTACATGTATTTGCAGCCATATTTATTTGATTTGTGAAAAGACGTAGAACATTTCTGTTGCGATCTGCAGACTTCTTTCCTGATATTTTTCGGCCTGCTGTGGTGTATGATCAAATGCTTTAGGGTCATCGAAAGTTATTGGAATACGCTTTTCAGCCCCGGAAATGAAGGGACATCCGCCGTCAGCTTGTGAGCAGGTCATTATTGCAGCGAATCCTCCCGAAGGATTGAAGTGATTATCGTAGGTCTTCGAAAAGCCGATTACAGGATGTTCATTATCGCTATATTTTATCGCATATATGGGGTTATTGCTTTCGGCGATAATTTGAATCTGAAACCCCATTTGCCTCAATGTTTCCACAACTACGGAAAATAAGGCCGTAGCCTCTGTTCCTCCAGAGTAACAAAATACATTTTTAATCCCATAATAAGTTGCTGCTGTTTGCGCCCAAACTTGCGAGAGATGGCTTCTACGCGAATTATGGGTACAGATCAGATTAAGCCTGATTTCACTTTTTGTGTGGTGTTTATGTTGAATAAAATCAATCAAGGGCTGTAATACCGCTTTGCGTTCTGATGTGATATTATCAAACTTCATGGTATTCACCACACTTTCTATTGCATGGAAAAGTTTTGCCTTCATCGTTATATCTAAATTAGCAGCACCCTCCACCAGGCGTACATGCTGAACCTGAGGCCAGATTTACCATTTCAATTTTTTGCTTTTTAGCTGGAACGCCACATTTGTCCATTGCAAGGCAAGCGGTTTTTTTTGCCAATAAAAGAAAGTTTTTTCCATCAAACCCAAGGTCATACTTACCAATGGTTTCTGCCTGATATTCCACTTCAATTTCCAGATCTTCCATCCCCAAAATTTCTTCCGAAAGTGAGATAATGTGAAGCAGTTTGCTGGCCTTTAAGCGATGTTCATAATCATCAGCATCCCATAACTGGAAATTAGCTACTTTTTCGTGGCGAACGGTTCCGCCGCAGTCTATAAAGTCTTTTGTAATAATTCCGACCTCGGTTACATGGAAATGTTCAGGCACCGGGTTGCCGTTTTCCAGTTTAAAATTTACGCCTTCAGCTGCAGCTAAAATTTCTTTTATCTCCGATAATTTCATGATTTGTATATTTATAGTATTATTGCAATTTAACGATTGATATGGTTAAAAAAAGGTTAACAGCAGGTCGTTTCACCTTTATAAGAGGCCAAAAATCCACCAAGTTGTTCCTCTAACAACTTCCATGTTTTCGGGTTGATGCAGTAACAAACGCTTACACCTTCTATCGTGCCCTGAATGATGCCGGCTAGTTTCAATTCTTTAAGGTGCTGGGATATTGTTGCTTGCGCCAGTCCAAGTTCGCCCACCAAATCCCCGCAGATACAGGTGTTTGATATAATAATCCGTTGCAGGATGGCAATCCGGGCCGGGTGGGCAATTGCTTTCAATAGAGCAGAAAGCTGGTTCTGCTCATCTGTAAATATTTCTGATTTTGTAAGCCCCATAATTTTATATCGCAATATTACGATGTATAGCTGAAAATGCAAAATAATCATGCATCTTTTTTATTTAGTTACTTAAAATCGTTAGCGAAAAAGTCATTTAACGGTTAATGACATTCTTTGTCAGGTGTGCATACTTTTCCAGCTGTTACATTCAATGCGGTCTGCGGGCTTTCTTTCTGCCATTCGGCAAAGGAATTTTCAAGAGTTTGCAGAATATGGTTGGGTTGTTGCGCACCTGCGATGGCGTATTTGCGGTTTAGTACGAGAAAAGGAACGCCTGTAGCGCCTAAACTCTGAGCTTCGTAGCTTTCGCTTTCTGCCTTCTGCAGGTACAAAGGATCTGTGAGGGCTGTGTAAACCTCACTTTCTGTTAAACCGATTTCTTTTCCTAACTCAACTAGTGTAGCACTGTTATTTAAATTTTTACCCGCTGTAAAATAGGCAAAAAACAAAATTTCTTCGGCTTTTTCACCTAACCCTTTTGTTTTGGCAAATTGTATAATGCGGTGGCCTTTCATTGAATTGGTAACCAAAGCCTTATCCAGGTTATATTCAAGCCCCACACTTTTTGCGTATTGTATCAGGTCCTGGTGCCTCGTTTTAGATTGCTCATAACTCATGCCTTTCCTGTCGGCTACAAACATATACATATCATCCTGATATTTTGGTGCTTCGGGCATTGTGGGATCAAGCTGAAAGCTTTTCCATTCTACTTCAACGAGGTCTTTATTGGGGAACCCGGCTAAAGCTTTCTCAAAATTCCGTTTTCCGATGTAGCAGAACGGACACATAATATCCGACCATATTTCTATTTTCATTTTATTTTCCATCGTTATATTTTTTGTTTCTGTGGGTTAGTTCTGTTGCATTTCCTGACCACAGGCGATGAAGAATAGCACGAAAAAACTACAAACAGCACATTATTTTTCATAATTCAGTCTTCGGAAATAATAATAAGACACCGTAAGCAATGCAAACGGAATAAGCGGGGCAACACCCTTTACAAATCCATCCACCATGCCGTGCGCCAGACTTGCAGACAACAAGAGGATTCCGAAGCCCACGTAGGCCCATTCCTTTAACATCGTTGGAATAGCCGGAACTAAAATCGTGATCGCTCCCACCATTTTCAGGATATCCAGTTCAAGTGGGAAATAATCTGGAAACTGTAAGTTTTTGGTCGTCTGGATGAGGTATGCTCTCGGTGCGAAATACGATGGCAATATAATTAAGGCCATTGTAAGAATGGTGGTGATCCAATAGATGCGTTTTGCCTTTTTATCAGGATTCTGGGAGAAGTCGATCTGTTTTGTCATTTTTAATTGATTTAATTTGATTGTTGGAATAGATTGTCTAGTTTGATTTTGTATAGGTGTTCCATCTTAAAATGGTTTGGATTGTTATAGCTTAATATTGATTGAAAACATAGGTTATGCCCGTCATTTTTAAGTTCCTGTTATGGAAACGGTCTTGCCTTGTTGTGAAGCTATATTTGTTTCATTCCATTTTTGTATAAACCCATTTAAATTTTGAACGGCTTTTATTCATACAAAAATACGTACATTAGCTTACATTTTGTAAGCAGTTACCCAAATGTAAGCAGTTACCTTAACGTAAGCGATATGACAGAAAAATTTCCTGACAATACCAAAAATGAATGTTTAGCAAGAATGCTGACAGTACGTGACGCGCTTGATGTGATCAGTGGTAAATGGAAAATCCTCATTATTATTTCCATCATGAGCGGCAACAAACGTTTCAGAGAAATAGAAAGGAGCATTCCCAAAATTTCCTCTAAGGTTCTGGCTAAAGAATTGAAAGACCTGGAGGAACATCAGCTGATCAAACGTACTGTTTATGACGAATCGCCTGTATTGGTAGAATATACGGCAACAGATTATGTTTTTACACTAGAAAAGGTAATTGAGGCGCTACATCACTGGGGATCAAACCACAGAAAAAAAATATTGGAGCAATGAGATGATTGAGCTGCGGATCAAGGGTAATATTCCTGGTCAATTTGTAATCGTTCCCTAGCCTATTATTCCCGTTTTATAAAATATGATTAGGTATTTTTGGGTTATAATCACTTTCTTCAGGTGGGGTTAAAACAATATCTGCATAGTCACCTATTCACCTAATGGTGTACCGTATCAAAATATCTAACTTATCTTCGGTGCTATTAACGATCCAGGGAATTTTATATATCCGATTATATGCTTTCAGATGCTGTTCTTATCAATAGCAATGACCGGTAAAACCATTTAATACATTTCCTATGCAACCTTTTCCATTAACTCCGCGTCTTTAAAATTATATCAATACTTTATAGTTTTACATTAATTATATCTAAACAGAAACTAATGAAAATCCCTGCCTATTTATTAATCATCTTATGCGGTTTACTTTATAACCCCGTTTATAGCCAAAGCAATTCACCTAGCCGTACTACGGTGAAATTAAATAAAGAAGTTTTCACCATACTGAAAAATAAATCTATGTATAGCGACAAATTAGATTGGCGAAGCATACAGGAGGAAAGCGAAATGTTATCGTTAACCGCCAACGATTCTATCAGCAAGCAGGCACTTTACAATTTTTATACAGCGAAGCTAAGGGCAGCCGGCGATAAACACTCATTTTTTATTTCCGGAAAACGGATGAAGCAGATTGCCGATTCGCCGGTGGCGGAACGGCCACAAGGTGAATATCTGGGAGATGGTATTGCCTGGGTTAAGGTACCAAGGTGTTTGAGTTTTAATGAAGTGAAAGACGCTCATTTTGCAGACACCATCCGTCGGATCATCCAAAAATTAGATACCGAAAACACCATTGCTGGCTGGATTGTAGATCTGCGTCATAATACAGGTGGTAACATGTGGCCTATGCTGGCGGGGCTGAATGCGCTGGTTGCTGATGGTACTGCAGGTTACTTTGTATATGGCAGCAAGGAAAAAAAACAGCCCTGGCTAAATGAAAACGGTAAAATTTCGGGTAAGTCAGCCAACATCAGCACTTATAAGGTTAAAAACAACTCACTAAAAATCGCTGTGTTGCTGGATGCCAGAACCGGAAGCAGCGGCGAGATGGCAGTAGTTTCGCTACTCGGACTGCCCAATGTTAAATCTTTTGGGCAAACATCGGCGGGGTATACCACAGCTAATTATACCTTTAATCTTTCCAATGGTGACCAACTGCAATTGGCCAGAACCTACGTAGCTGACCGAACCGGAAAAGGCTATCCAGAAAACATTAAACCCGATGTTTTTATTGACGACCTTTCTAACACCAGGAATGATCGTGTGATTGACGCCGCTAAAGCGTGGTTATTAGAAAAGTAGAGCCAACGCCACAGCCATTTTGAGAACTGGTAAGCTTTACGGTATGGCAACTATTAAAACTGAAGGTTGTTCACATTTAAGAAATTGACTGATCGATATCTTGTGCTCAACGCTTACAAGTTTTGCTGCCTTAGCTATTTAGCTAGTGGGTACGCGCTGTTGTATTGTAAACTTACAACATCAGATGGCCAATTCCATAGCTGGTGGTGACAGTTCGATTTTCATCTGCTTTTCTGCAAGTAGATAGCCGGTTCTGAATGCACTTATCGGGTAAACATCATTTGCTTTCCGAAGTTGTTCCGCCGTAATCGGATACTCAAATATGTTTAACTTTAACCAGATTGGACCACACCACGGATAATATTGTCTATGGACAAGCTGTTATTCATCCCAGCTAGGTAGAAAAGGTTTATGATTTAGATAGCAAGACGGGTAAATGGGTAATTAATATGACATCCTATGGCTTTGATTATGCTTGCTGATAATTTCCAGGCATAACGACAATTGTCTGGTATCCATAGGTTAGCTCTATTGTTGTAGTATAAAGCATAATTTAGTAATAGCTAAAAATGTTATTGCTTTGCTTTTTACAACTACATTTTTTACCTTCGCAAGGTCCAGATTTATCAAATTAATTATTAAAAACCTCATTAATTAATATAATTTCATCTCAACCTATTATCTAAAAAAACAGCTTTATTCCTTAGTGAATACCTATTGATCACATGGGTTTAGTCAGAAATTCGTGCTATGCACATAGGTAATTTTTGCATCTTCATAACTAACACAGTGCATTATTTTTAATTTATTACAGCTTATTATGCTTAAATATATATTATGAAACAAACTTTCTTAAGATGCCTTATTGGGCTAACTACTGCGTCATCTTTACTTTTTAATTCGTGCTCTAAGCCTGAATTAGCTTACGAAAAGAATAATAAAGAAAATTTTGCCAATCCTAAAAAGGTTATGGGACTTCCCTCGCCAAACTTAGCATTTGATCAGTTGTCGGCCTTTCCTTTCGGACCGACAGAAACTGTTCCTGCTCCATGGGCTGGTGGAACGGGTAGATCTTTTCCAGTTCAATATCTGGATGATTATAGAGGGTCTGATGGTTGGGAGCTATACTATAATACTTTTACTACAGCAAGGAAAGCAAACGATCCTTTCTTTATTATTTATAATCGGTATCGGGGACTTATGAGGCTATATTATTACATGGTTCCAAAATCTGGAGCCTCTACTGACGTTGTAACCTTTCAACTTGATTTGAGAGGAACCACTAACACCTCAAGCATTCTCAATTTTGAACAAGGCGAATTGGTAAATTTTGATCAACTTAATACCATATCTACCAAGGTGCAAAATGAAAAAATTGTTCAAAGTGGAACATGGTATGCTGAAGAATTTGAATTAGCTTATGATCCAAATCTTTTAAATACAAGCTATGTAGCAAATCAATTGAGATGGAGCATGTACTCCACTTCCATTAGCCAAATCACACTTGACGGGACTCAAAAAGGGAGCATTGACGGAACCATTCAGACTCCAAATCCAACAGGTAGTAGTCTTTTTGGATCGCTTCTAAAAGGTGCAATATCTGTTGGTGTTGGTCAACTAGGTATTTTGGCAACCGGTTCCAAAGCATTAGGAAATTTTTTCTCTAAAAAACTTGGTCCTCTAAAATTGGAAGATGTAAAAAACGGAGTTCAGGAAGCTGCTAAAGGAGAGAGTAAAAGTGGCGGAAAGAGCATTTTTAATGCGGTACTTTCTGCTATAAAAGGGGGAAGTAATGATCCTGGTTTTAGTGAACAAAAAATAAATCTAAAGCTGAACACTCAAATCAGTCTCAATGGGAGTATCACCCAAAGTCCGGAGGGGATGTTTAATCCTGTTGTATTCATATCAAATACTCAAGGATTAGAAAATATAGCTCCTGATTATATACCTAACTATCCAGCTTCGCTTGGAGTTTTTAATATTAGTAACACCCCCACTGTAAAAATTTATAAGGTTATCCCTCCAGTTGAGGAACCCTCAGATGTACCAAGCAATTTGAATACCTACATCTACAGTTATGAGCTTGATCAAGCCTCATTTAATATTTTATTTAATCCCGCAGTCATTAATGGAAACGCTAATGGAGCAACTATTCAAAATTTAAAAAAAGAAGTAGTGTTGCTAAGCCCAACCGGAAGCCGTCAACCAGCTGAGGTTGTAGGTAACAAAGAATACCTGGATGAATCAACTACTGCTTATACAGATTTTTCTTATATTTCTTTTGTTACCTCACTTAAAACATTTGAAGCACCAGCTAATTTATATGTAAGGATATCATTTGACGTCGTTCCCAATAATAGTAGTATTGCAAGAACGACAATTATTAAGACATTTTTGGCCAAATCAGTCAAACAATACTAGCAGGATTAAATATTGTAATTTTTTTTGATAGTATTAAAGTCAATATTAGCCCATATCACTTTTTAAATTTGATATGGGCTACATAATCACTTTAAGAGAGATAATGCTGAATCGGGGGAATGATAAGGTTGCTGAATTGAGAACTGATATAGAAAACTTGCAGGTTCAGGCTAACTGAAATCCTTAACTACAAGCCTAGAAAAAATTGTATTCAACAAAGGGAGGACTCTTGGTATTAAAACTAATCGTTATTGATTTATAGAAAATGCCTATGCCATAGCGCGCTCTTAATGCATGGAGATTATGCTTTTTTTACTGTTTCGAGGTGAATAACCTCACTTGGCGCTATTCCGAATTTCTTTTTAAAGGCATGTGAAAAATGGGAAAGACTTTCGAAGCCCAAATCCAGATAGATGGCCGAAGGCTTTTGATGTTTATGTTCAATTAAAAATTTTGCAGCATCCAGCCGTTTTGAGAGCAACCATTGGCGAGGCGGAAGGCTAAAAGTTTTTTGAAAATCACGTTTAAAACCAGCCAGGCTGCGGCCTGTGAGCTGGGCAAATTTTTCTACGGGAACATTAAACTGGAAGTTATTAAGCATGAACTTTTCCAGATTTATTTTATAGGGTTCTGAATAATCAAATAAAAAACTTTGTAATATCGGCATCGCCAGAAGTAATAATTTAACGCCCTCTTTTACTTTCAAGATTCCCATTTCATCTGTCATGGAGGCTCCTGAACTTCTGGCATACGGAACGATGGAATGAAAATAGCCCTGCAAAAATTCATTGGAGGGAATCAGGAGGTTTGGCAGACCTATATATTTTCCACCAGGTTCAAGTTTTTCCTCCAATGCAATTTTGCGCATTAAATCTTCCTGTAGTGAGATCACAATCGTTTCATAGCTGCCTCCGGCGCCAGGTGTTTTGGTTAGCATACCCAATTGATTTTTACCAATCAACAGCATTTCTCCTGCACCCATCGAAATCGTTTGAGCAGAAGTTTCTAATGTAAATTGACCTGAAACCTGTAGTATCAGGGTATGATGATTCCAAAAGCAAGCTTTCTGTTTCTTTTCGGTTGAGAGGTAAGAGTAAAAGATTACACCAGGAAGGATTTCTGCCGGACTTTCCATTTATCGTTCTAAATAGGTACCACCTTTAATGGCCCCTATTGCAAAAGTAGTGTTTAATGTATTCATTTCTTCCGGGGTAAAGCTGATTTCCATTGCTTCGATATTTTCGGGCAAACGCGATCTCCTGCTCATGCTTACCAACGGCATGATTTGATCCCCCTGCTCTTTTACCCAGGCAATAGCAAGCTGTGTTGGCGTAATCCCTTTTGCAATGGCTAAATGCTTCAGCACCTCCACTTTTTCAAGATTGTGCACCAGGTTTTCATTTTGGAAACGGGAGAAATGGTTCCGGTAATCGTTATCCGGAAGTGGTGCAGTCATTTCGCCGGTGAGCAAACCCTCCGCTGTATTCGCGAAAGCTACAACAGCAATGCCTAACTCCCTGGCTGCGGGTAACAATTCATTTTCTATCTGTCGTTCAGCTAGAGAATAGCCAATTTCCAGTGCACTTATGGGGTAAACATCATTGGCTTTACGGAGTTGCGCTGCGGTAATTTCAGATACACCAATGTGTTTAACTTTGCCTTCCTTAACCAGGTCGGCTACTGTACCGATAATATCTTCCACAGGTACACTGTTATCCATCCGGCTGGGCTGATAGAGATCAATGGTTTCAATGCCAAGCCGGGTTAGGGAGTAATTAATGAAATTCTTGATTGAATTCGGCCGAAGGTCGAGCCCTAGCCATTGGCCGTTGTGAAAGATGGCCCCAAACTTCACGCTAATAAAAGCGTCATCGCGCCTTCCCCTTATTGCTTTTCTAATCAGCATTTCGTTATGTCCGGCGCCGTAAAAATCGCCGGTATTCAGGAAATTGATACCGAGATCCAAAGCTTGCTTTATCGTAGCCATACTTTCCGCTTCATCAGGTTGCGATCCTCCCCAAACAGATGACATGCGCATGCAGCCCAGCCCAAGAGCGGATACCAACGGGCCATTCTGGCCTAACTGGATTTTATTGATGTTTTTCATAATGCAAATATCCGTGATCAAACCCTCAATCAAATTGCTTGTACGGCTCAATTAATTTGCTTCTGTAGCTCATCTGTGCTTTATAGTGAATGAGAGATTTACATCACCAGTAGCTATACAATCGCGTTATTCATGATATGTGAATGCCAAATGAGTAACATCATATACCTTAAATGAGTGGCGGAGATGGACGATCAGGTGTAAATACATCAGCGTTAAGGAAGATAAGGAAAAAATTTAAGAGGCGTTCGTCTAGAAATTACCGGCGTTGGTCTAGAAGTTACGGATAATGGTATAATGGCGGGTTTTTGCCTGCAACGTTTGGTGGTCAGCTGCGTCTTAATAACAAAACAATAACAAGCACTTAAAATATTAAAGATATGAAAACCTTAACAAAAACCTTATTCGCAGCAGTATTAACAGCAGTAGTATTCACTTCATCAGCAATGGTAACTTTTGCCGCTGAGCCTGTTAAAGCAGAAACAAAAACGTCCACACTATCAACATTCAACAGGATCTGGGTAAGTGGTAATGTAAAACTTATCCTAACGCAAGGCGAAAAGCAACATGTAGAAGGGGCAGGCAACTACGATGCTGCAAAAACTTCGGTAACCACTGATGGAACAACCTTATTTGTCAATTCAATGGAAACCGGTCAGGTAACGCTTAATATCACCGTAAAAGATTTAGAAAGAATTGAAGCTTACGGCCAATCGGTTGTAATAACCAGTAATAACTTTGATGTAAAAAACCTTCAGTTGTTTTTGAGCCAAAGTGCTACTGCAAAGATTAAAACTACAGCTGGCAGTTTATACACCATCGTTAAGGAAGATGCAGTATTAAAATTAAATGGTACTGCTGATCAAAGTACCATGATTGCAAGCAATATGAAAAATGTAAAACTAGCAGACTTTGCCAGTCTTAAATCAGAATCATATGCTTCTGAGGCGATTATGAAAGCAGAGCAAAACGCGATGGTTTTAGCAAAATAGAAAATATCGATCAGATGAGTAAAGCTGCCCTTTTGGGGTGGCTTTTTTTGTTTTAAGCGCGATTTAAAGAATGTTATTTTAATGTGAAAACATGCTGATGAGATGTTTGACTTCTCATTTTCAAAAGATTGGTATAAGTTTCGGTAGGTGTAGGCATATTATAATTTGTATCATTGGGCGACAACTGATGGGACAAGCTTGTTCATCAATTCAATAAAGACCAGTTAGATAGGTAGGATATTACCGAATACAACAGCAGGCAGTTTATATACTATTGTTAAGGGTGATTCGGTATTTAAATAAATAGTACTGCTAATCAAAGTGCCCCAAGCAATTAGAATAATGTAAAATTAGCTGGCTTAAAAGTTTTAGCGGTTTCCGTTTTGCTAAGATGCAAATTCCCTTGCTTTATTCCACAATCTTTTGTCAGCCGCATTGAATCATAGTTTGGGCATAATCGGTAATGACTTTTTTATATCGTATTTCTCCCGGTAAAAGTTATAAGCGGCCCATACCTCTGCGGCTGTATGAAACTGGCCCAACCAACGTTTAATATAACCAATATCCCAAAAGTATATAAGTCCATTCATGATGGCTTCCACTTCAATTGGGGTAATTTTCTCTCTTCCGGCGTTGCCCAGTTCCATATTTAAATAACGAAGTGCCTGTAGTACATTCCAGGTGCTGGCCGAAACGCCTGCTTGCGTGCCTACATCATCAGGCAGATCTTTATAAAAGTCACTTTTACGGTTTATTAATTTATTTGCCTGACGCGTTTGACTAAATTGTGCTTCGAAGGCGGCCCTAGCTTCTGTTTTATCCGGAAGCAGTTTGCTAAGTGCAAGCCCCATATCCAGCAAAAGGCCTGATGTATAATAAATGTCCCACGTTTTCTCATTCCAGTCTGCTAACAAATGATTTAGCTTATTTAATTTGAGCGTGAGTAAAAAAGCATAAATAAACTGATCTCTGCCCCGAATCTTAAGACTGGAAATTGCGTGGTGTTTTTCCTGATTTGTACTCAAGAGAAGATTTTTAATTTTTGACATCGCACTGTTTACGTCTTTTTTCACGTTTTCCCAATCCTGGTCAACTACGACTTGCTTAATTGGATCTTGTTTTGGCATATATCATGTATTAAGGTTGTTCGCTATCTATTTGAAATTACTGGTCTGTACCCTTGATGGTTAATACTTGCGGGCAGTCAAATAAGCATTTTTTATACCTGCGGTTCACTACTGCTGATTAACGCCAGCGCATTTAAAGTGTCCTTATTGCCATTAAAAAGATCCTGGTCTACCTGGCCTGATACGCCTGTTACCGCTCCGCTTCCAGAGTATTGCCAGAATGCGTACTGCTGCCATGATGCAAATAGTCCCGGCGGGTTAGATTGGTAAGAAGGCACCCATAAAGGGTAATCAGGGAAAGCGACTCCGCCAAAATATTCCGTCCAGAACGATTTTGCGGTATAAATGATCGGTGTACGGCCCGTTGCAGACGAAAGTTGCGTAAGGCAATCATGAATCAGTTGAGCGCAGGCAGTTTTATTATTTAGAATGTACTGGTTCATCGCCTGGGTCTGCCCGTCATTCGAGCCCACCTGCCATTCAATATCCAACACTGGTGGCAGGGTACCCGGGGCGGTGAAATCAATCCCGCACGATAAAAAGTTCTGCATTTGAACGGCAGCAGAATCCTGGAAAGTTAAAAAATGATAAGCGCCGAATATCAGCCCTTGCTGTCTGATGGTTGCCATGTTAGCAGATAATGTAGGATCTTTAAAACCTTCCCCCTGGCTGGCTTTGCAATAAATAAACTGGATATGTGGCGATAACTGGCCCCAATTAATGTTGCCGGTAAAATGGCTGATATCCATGCCCTGCGGCACCAGGTTGTCCAGCACGGCCCAGGTGTCGGGCCCGGCAATGCCGTCGGCACTTAACTGATGGTCCTGTTGAAATTGTATTACTGCAGCCTGGGTGCCAGGACCAAAATTACCGTCAATGGCCAATGAATAATTAAGAAAAGAGAGCGCCCTTTGCAGCATAAAAACCTCGCTGCCTGCCGAGCCGATTGAAAGTGTTTGCATAAAAATAAGATTTAGATGAATGAATGTGTTAAGTTTTTAACGTGTATTACAGCAGCTATCCGTAGAATGCATTACCTCCACTGCCTGCATGAGCAGGAGGGCTTTGTACAGCCGTGGGGGTATAATCGGGAACGCCGGTTTTTGGGGTGTCCTCAGCATCGTTTTCTCTTGATCGGATAGCCACAAATGTTGCACTGCTAATGCCCATTAACAACAGTAAAGTATCGCTTAACTCTGGTAAAGCACAGCCTGTTTTAACTTCTCCTATTTTATAAAGATAAATGCTTATGCCCACCAGGGTCCATACTACGTGCTGAAACCGGTGAATGCTGATGCCTTGATCGTCTGATAATATATCCGTAAAGAAGCCTCGCGAGGGTCTATTCTGATGCCTTGGCCGCTGATCTTTGATTTCGCGTTTATCGATGATTTTAGATGTGACTGCAGTACCTGAAAAAATTCCCAATAGCACCAGTGCTGTTTGGTTAACTTCAGTTTCGGCACAATCTCCTTTAAATAAGGACAAATAAATATAGGATGATGAGATCACCATTGTCCATACTCCCAGTTGTACTTTAGGCAGGCTGAAAGGAGATGTCTGGTTTACCGGTTTGCCCAACTTAATTTCCTGCGCTCGCTGGTTAACGTTAAATTCCCGGTGATTACTGATTTCTTCGCGCAGCAACGAGGTCCGCGCCGCTAAACAGACAAATATGATCAAAGTAACAACTATAAAACCTCCCGAAATCAGCATCGGGTAAACCATAAGATCTAGCAGCAAACAAGTTGAATTCATCAGGATTAATTTATAAATTTAGTGAAAGGTAAATTGTTATTCAGCTTGCCTCGCATCTTCGAGAATCTGATTGTACTCCAGGTCTTCAATGGTATAAACTGCGTTTGAATCTACAGTCATATAAAAGGTACCCCTGCCCTGGGTGCTTAAAAAATCAATTACCGGCGCAGGTTGCACGACAACTGGCTGTGGTTGTTGCGGTGGCAGTGGCGGGGGTACAAAAGCTCCTGCCGGATAAACATTCCCTTTGGCAACAACATTGACACTCCTGCCATTTCTAACCGAAGTGGTTTTGATGAATTGGATTTGCTGTGTATTGCCGAATATTGCGTTACCTATGGCCCTGCTAAAACTGGCATCCTGAGAATCGTAATACAAATTCCATAACAAGGTCATACTGGATGCCCCGTTTTCATGCGGATCTTGTACACCGGGATTATATTGCACAAATTTAGCCTGCATCAGGGCATGATTGGCAACACCGGCAGCAGTAAATATGGCCAATAGCAACGGCGATGGTATTGGAAGCGAGGGGCCTGGAGTTGCAGGGCTATTGACTGGATTTGGCATGGTTAAATCATAGCCATTAATATTTTGATTAGATGTAAAAATAAACATAGAACGCAGTTGCGTTGCCTGGGCCTGTGCCATTACCGGGAATTGATTTACGGGCGAATACTCCCAATAATTGATTTGCCGGCCTACCTCTATCGGTCCTTGTCTTTGATAGTGTTCCAGTTCGGGGAAGTCGGTATTTTGTGGGCCTGCTTCCTCCATGGATAAATATAAGCCTGATGTTCCCTGTGTACCTTCAGCAGGAGGTAACCCTGTCCATCGGTTATATATATCATTTCCCGCTGTTGACCAAATGGTCCTGGCGGCTGCCTCTGTCTGAGGGTTACCCCGGTAGTTAACATACCTGTAAAGCGGTGTACCTGCCGGTATAGTCAGAACTGCGGGATTTTGATTAGCAATAATATTTTGAGTGACGTCGTAAATTAACGTATATAGTGCTGGATCGGTTGCTTGTGGCATATCGAGGTTGGTTTAAGTATGGGTTAGTAATTTATTAATGCTGTAAAACGGGATATAGTTAAATTGGCGGTTGACTTTGCGCCGGTGCCAGAATCGAAGATAGAGCTGAAGAAGGTAAAACGGTAGACGACTGCGTTGGCGCTGATGGAACAATTGGGGGCTGATCTGAAGCAGACGTAGCATCAGGTTGCTGAAAAGGATCTGGCGCCGAAGAGTCTGAAGATACCTGGTTTATAACGGGGTTATCATTGGTGGCCATCAGGCTGTCGTTGAATAGCTGGTCTTCTTTTGTGAAAATTTGCCGCGACTCCTGATCTTCGTAAATAAAAGTACATCTTAACAGGGGCAACAGTAAGGCAGAAGGTTCCCCCACTGCACCCTTGATCACAAGGTTAATACCTTCTCCACGAATGGATGTTACCTTTAGAGCTTCACATTGTGGAAATGTATTAAAAATACCATTGGCAATCCCCCTGGTGAAACTGGTATCTTCATTATAGTAATGAATGGTTAAGAGTTTAGTGATGAGTCGTTTAACCGTCAAATCGTCGCTATCCGGCCCGGGCCTGAAACTCTCAAATCCCTGCCACATTAAATCCGGGTCTTCGGCAAGGGCAATATTGAACAATTGCCAGAGAGCCGGAGATGGTGAAGGTAAATGAGGATGAGGAGGATCGAAGTTAGATAAAGTAAGATCCAACACCCTGATATCCTTAGTTAGCATTAGTGAAAACATGGAGTTTAACTGATGCACTTTTTTCCTTTGGAATTGTAATGGTTCTTTTCGCTTAAACGGCATAAACGATATTTCCTGCCCACTGTCTTTGCTGCCTTTTGCGTGGTAATGTGATTGTTCTACAAATTGTGGTGCCCGCCCCAGACCAATCAATGTAGATACATATAGCGCAGAGGTTCCGCTATGGCCGTCAACAGACAGGCCAGACCACCTGTTTTCCCGGTCATCAGCCAATGGCTTGTGGATGGTTCTGATGCTTGATCCATTTTGCGGACCATTTAAATACCCTCCATACCGATAGACCGGAAACGACCGGGAAAATAATGTTAAAGGATTTTGGGTTAATGCATTAGCCCATTTATTGACAGCTAGCGTGGCTAAGTTGTAAAGTCTGGAGTGGTTAGCGCCGGGCATAATGTTAAATATTTATATAATGATTAAATTTTTTTGATTGCACAGCCCAGCTCTTTATTTACAAATACTTCTATAAAACCATCATCTTTGAGCCAAGCTTGCGATTTTTCTTCAAAGTAGATGGCCATAATACCGGTTTGTGCAGTTCTAAAAGCAGGATCGATGTTGAGTGGCTGTATTTTTGCGATATCTTTCTTCACTTCATTGATGAAATTATCGGCATTTCCATGCGACTGGCATTTAAGCTCAATGGCTATCCAGGTACTGACATCAGGATTAAGGCCATTACACACCCAGTCAGCTTTTTTGTTATACTGGCGGTAAATGTGCTGTTCGCGCTGTATATCAAACCTGGTATCCAGGCTGATAATATAAGCGGCCACTTCTGCCTGCACCCACTGTTCCCACCCGCCCTTTAGCGGCCAGTATTGCTTAAACTGATTATTCTTTATGCTGCACCAGCCCATTACGGCCTCTGCAAAACCATCAAAACTTATCACCATTGTGTTTCATCAGATTAGGTTCCAGGCGTTTGCTGCGCAGGATCGTTTACCATACTCTCGGCATTTTTCACACTTTGCTGGGCGGCCAGCATGGCCGCGTCAACACTGGTGTTTACCGTATTAATTGCCTGCTGAATAGGGTTGATTACTGGTGGTGGCACTACCGGCGCAGCAGCTTGAGCCTGGTTATTGACCATCTGCAAACTGCTTGCTGCCAGCGTTTGGAAGCTGCTGTCTACCTGCGCCTGCATCGCCTGTAAAGCCTGTTGCTGTATGGTGGCGATCTGCGCTTTAAGGTCAGTAATTTGTTGTTGCATCACCTGTTGCGGTGATGTTGTTGGTGCCGCTGCAGGCTTACTGTGGGGCGCAACCGGTGTATCAGCTGTATTAGGGGAATCACTTTGCTGTTGCATAATATTGTTCTTTTAAGTAATTGGAATGAGGGCTGCGCCAGCCATTGGCACTGCCCTCTTTAACCATTTCCGTCCCTTTTTGGATCCGGTTTGTATCCGGCTAAGAGCCGAAGATTTGTTTGGTGCCTACGGCATCAGATGCAGTATCGATTGAATACAGCATCGTAACCCCCATAGTGGTGGCTGCCTGCGCCGTAATATTACTTTGCTGCTGGCTACTGGTGGCATTGTGTGCTGCATTGGCCAATGCTTGTGCGGTGGCCTGATACAGGTTGCCCATTGCAATTGCAGGCGCGTCGCCCAGTACTTTGGTGTTTGCCTGGGTTACAGAGTCGGTGATCTGATCGTTTACTGATGTTGGAAAAGCCATAATAAAGTTGGTTTAAGTGAATAATTGGTTCGGTTTTATTGCCCTAGTACTTTACCTGGAGCATAGATTTGTTTGGTGCCCACAACACTGGAGGCCGTGTCAATAGAATACAGGGTGGTAACGCCCATTGTAGTTGCCGCCTGCGCCGTGATATTACTTTGCTGCTGGCTGGTAGAAGCATTATGTGCCGCATTGGCCATTGCCTGTGATGTAGCCTGGAAAAAATTGCCCATCGCGATAGCGGCCGCGTCACCCAATACTTTGGTGTTGGCCTGGGTCACCGAATCGGTGATCTGACTGTTTACTGCTGTTGGAAAAGCCATTGTTTATTTTTTTAATGTGAATGTTAAGTTTATTGATAAATCATATTTGTGCCTACCGCGTCTGATGAAGTATCGATGGAATACAGGGTAGTTACCGCAGAGGTTGTTGATGCCTGTGACGTAACGTTGGTTTGCTGCTGCGTATGGGTTGCATTATGAGCCGCGTTGGATAAAGCCTGAGAGGTAGCCATAAAAAGGTTGCCCATTGCCATTGCCGGCGCATCGCCCAGTACCTTGGTATTTACTTCAGATACTGAATCGGTAATTTGACTGTTTACTGCTGTTGGAAAAGCCATAACGGTTTAGATTTAGGGTTAAAGATTTAATTATTGATAAATTTTACGTGTACCTACTGCATCAGATGAGGTATCTATCGAATACAGGGTGGTAATGCCTGATGTGGTGGCAGCCTGCGCCGTAATGTTGGTTTGCTGTTGTGAGTTGGTTGCATTGTGTGCTGCATTTGCCAGCGCTTGTGAGGTAGCCATAAAAAGGTTGCCCATTGCCATTGCCGGCGAATCACCTAAAACCTTGGTGTTAACCTGTGATACTGAATCGGTGATTTGGTCGTTTACTGATGTTGGAAAAGCCATAATTGTTTTTATTTAATTTATTGATTAATTGTTAATTACTTTTTAAGCGAATATTTTAGTTGTTCCCACCGCATCAGATGCAGTATCTATCGAATAGAGGGTTGTTACGCCCATGGTGGTTGCCGCCTGCGCGGTAATATTACTTTGTTGCTGACTGGTTGTTGCATTATGCGCTGCATTAGCCAGTGCCTGCGCGGTGGCCTGCATAAGGTTAGCCATAGCACTTGCCGGGGCAAGGCCTAATACCTGGGTGTTTGCCTGGGTCACCGAATCGGTGATCTGGCTGTTTACTGCTGTTGGAAAAGCCATAGTTTTTGTTTTTTATTGTTTATAATGATTAAATTTTAATAGCATATATAAGTGCCACGCCCTGAGCGGTTACTGCTTGTCCCAAAATATTGGCCTGTTGCTGCGCTACCGTTGCATTATGGGCCGCATTGGCCAAAGCCTGGGCCGTGGCCTGATAAAGGTTGCCAATCGCAATAGCAGGTGCATTTCCGATAACCTCCAGGCTTGATTCGGTAATCGAATCAGTAACCTGACTATTTACTGTTTCTGCCATTTTAGGTTAAGCTTCTCTTTAAATATTAATTGCTGGTGTTATTACTGGCAACTGGGGTACCACTTTCGGCTGCAGTTGCTGTTCCGGTAGCTGGTGTTTCCGGTGCCGCATTTGGCGTTGCCGGAGGCGTTGGCGCGGGCGGCGGTGCAGGCGCAGGCGGAGTGGCCCCCATTACTGAAAGGATACGTGCACAGGTAGATGTGGTCGTGGCCGAATTCAGCATTTGTGCATTATGTTGAGCGGTAACGGCGTTGTGCATAGCCATGCCTATGGTTTCGGCCATTACATTGTTCAGCATTGCTACAGATTGCGAATCAGCATTACCTTTTAGCAGTTGCTGCACATCGGTTACGGAAGAAAGGATATAATCGTTAGCCATAATTTCCTATTTAATTTAAGTTAATAATCTTGGTATCTGGGAACAGGTATACGGTACCATTTCGGTCTACGCCGACATTTGCAAGGCCCTGGCCGGATTGGAATTTAAGCGAAGCTGTGGCGCCGTCCTGCGACAGTGTGTTGGTGGCTAAAGGTGTAAAACTGATGAGGTTTTTTACTGCAGCCAGGTAATTGTTTATAGCTGTCGTCAGGCCGCCCCCGGTCTGGTCGTTAAGAGAAATATTTTGTATAAGGTTGAACATCGCAGAACTGGCTGTGATATAGCCAATAAAATTGCTTCCCCTCGCCAGGTCCGGAACGGATTGCACCATGTTCCCGCCGGCAGTCGTCATATCGATTGAAGGGGTAAATAAATAAGGCTCTACCACTGCCGCAAGCTGCGCATACATGGCCTGTATTTCGCTATTTTGGGTTTGAGGGATAAGGTTTTCGCCCAGCAGATGTTGCTGCGCATATTGGAAGAAAAGCGACAGGTTGACAAAATCGGATACTGTAGCCGCGGTTGCACTCGCGAATTCAGCCGATTGTGTCTGCAATTCGGGGTTAACTTCGCTTTGTTGCATCGTAAAATCAGCTAACGTGAGCATGTCACTAAATGAGATGGCCTGAAAAAGATCCGGCCGCTTTTGAACAAGCTGGGAGATCAAATCGTCACTTTTTGCAAGATCTCCATAGCTTAGCATATCGTTTTGATGAAGCAATACCGCCAGGTTAGCTTCATTATCATTTGCCGAGAGCCGGATCGCTGCCAATTGCGCGGCATCTGAGTCGGATAAAGAAAGTATTTTGTCGATATCCGCCCTGAAAGTATTGAAACGAATATAGTTATCGCCTGTTAACCCGCTTTGTATCAGCTTAAGCAGTTGGTTTTCGCTTTCTACATTGATGCTGGTGATCGAGGTATCAGCAATACACATACTTAACCATTTCTGTCCTCCACTGATCATAGCAAGTACCGCCTGCGACTTTGTGCTTAACCCGCCGATAGCATTCAGTTGTTGTCCGTTGAGATAAATCATGTGATCTTATTCTTTTAAACAATTATTTCGATGGAAAGCCGCTGAGCACCGTTGCGGCATTTTGCCCAACCACCAGAAAGTTGGCCGCTGCGGTAGTCGCTAAGGCTTGGGCAGCAGTTACAATAGTTGTATATTGACCTGCCTCAGCCGGCACCGCAAGCATTTGCGCCATCGCAACACCAATGGCAGTAGAGCTGATGGTGTTTACATTTCTGAGATTATCAACAGCATCCTGTACGGCTAGCGCTGTTGATTGAGCGACAGATTGAAAGGCCTTAATCGTACCCTCGTCTTGCATAATTTGTGGAGTAATGCTACTGTCTGATGTTGTTAAACTTGTATAAGGCATAATATTTATTTTAATTGTGATACCATCCGTTTACCAGGTTAATATAAAGCCGGATAAGGCTTAAGAAAATGATTAGGTATTGCTTTGACTTTCCAATATTTTTTTACAGCAGACAGACAGGCAGGCATTGGCTATAAGTTGCCCGCTGCGCTGATTTGTGCTGGCATTGTGCATGGCTATTCCCATAGATACTGCCATGCTTTGAAATATGATTTGTAAAGAATCCATATAAGCTGTTTTATTTTCCAATTTATGATCACCAGGTACTCCTGCACTTCCTCTTTACTATAGCTTAAGCGCTATGGGAATAAGGGGTTTCAAGAATTTTTACCCGGTTTAAATCCTGCTAATTATTTAATATTCTATACCTCAAAGAAAGGTTATAATTAAAGCCGTTTAAAGAGCGTAAACACTCGTTTTTATAAATGAGGGTAAACCATGCAAAACCCAGGGTAAACCCTTGTTAAAATGCTAAAAGTTGTATACTTAATATTAGGGGGATAAGAAGTCTATTTGTTGCTGAAAAATATATTTATATATACATAAACACTGTTTTGCAACTACAATTTTGTATTTTAGATCATTATTCAAGGGATGTGATTTGATTGAATAAATGCTGCAGCCTGACTTACAAACTATTGATCAAAACAAAAAATAAATTTTTTCATTAACCGGTTTTATTACATAACATGATGAACAATCACGATTACTCATCTAATCCTGCCAGCTTAGAAAACTTTTACATCATCTCGGAATTACAATTTCTGGAGTATACATTTGAATGGACCAAACAAGTTTCCAGCACTAAAATGCCCTGCAAAATTTTTGCAGATAAGGACAGCAGCACGGAAAAAATGTTGGTACAGGTTCACTTTAACGATGCAACTATACAGAGTTTGTTGTCGTGTATTGGCGTCAAGCACATCCATGCAAGATTTGCGATAGCTAATAAATATCAACCCTATAAGATAAAGTCACCAACATTTACCATTGTTATATACGCAACTGATCAGCTGGGGCAGAGATGTTCGGCTTACCATTTAGGTAGGCCACAGTATGATGATACCATTGTTGTATCGGGAGACAAGCCTTTTCAGGGGGTTGGCAACTTTATTTCAAGCCGCCTCGCACAGGAATGGATAGACGGGTGGAAAATGGTGTGTGATGGCAATCCAAAGGCACCAGGATGCTTAAGTGAGCTGTTTTTAACAAATTACGGATACCTTACCGGCTATAACTACCTCATGTCAGACTTTATGTATTCGTTGTTTCCTCCGGGAACGCAGAAAGAGTGTTATGATCTGGTCATCCTGCCGGTTATACACAAACATGTTTCCAATAACCTGATTGGCCAGCCTACCTTGAGCCGTACATTCGGACTGGTTCTGGCGGGTGTACAACTCCTTACTGATGACAGCGCTGTCGATAATGCGCTGAAGAGGTGAAAACCTTTTATGATCTTTCTCTTCCCACACCACCCAATCACATAAGCCTGTAAGCAAACTGCAATAATAAAATTTTGAATAAAGATCCAATGTTGAATATTTATGGATGGTGCTTCGCAAACCTTTTTAATTTATTCGTCTCTTATGGTCATCGTACCATTTTTAATCGCTCTTATACGATTTAAAAAAATGGAGCAAATATGGAGGTCTCTGGCTTTATTGATTTTTTTTGATTTTTCAGTAGAAGCAATCGGCCATGTTTTGTACTTTCTGAAAATCAGCAACCATTTTTTATGGCCAGTTTTTATACCGGTAGAATTTGCATTGCTTGCCCGGATATATCAATCTGAGTTCAAAAAAATGGCAATTGGCCGTTTCATACCAATAGTAACCATATTGTTTATCACTTATGTCATTGCTGACAGTTTGATGGCACCTACCGACGACCTGAGCGCTATTCCTCATTTCGCTGAAGGCGTATTGATATTGCTATTGGTGATGTGTTATTACTATAAAAACCTGAACTCACTCATAGAGACACGCCTTGAATATCAACCTATGTTTTGGTTATCCACAGGCCTGTTTATTTATTTTTCAGCAAATTCTGTGATCTTCATTTTCAGTAATTATATTCAAATGTTATCGCTGCGATTCTTCAATCTCATTTGGTTTACCCATGCCATATTTAACATGCTTTTATACATTTTTTATACTTTAACCGTGTGTCTGATCCCAAAGAAACTGAATTACAACATCTGATATTCGGCAGTATCCTCGTCATGCTATTGCTAGCTATTGCGATCATTGCATTTTTTGTTTTATATCAAAAACGGTTGCTCAAAGAGCAACGCCGTTTACAAAAAGTTAAAGATGACTACCAAATACAATTACTTGGTTTTAGCATTAGCATTCAGGAAAAAGAAAGGGTACGTATCGGGCAGGATATGCATGACGAAATAGGTTCATCCCTTTCAGCTATAAAAATGCTTGTTAATCAGCTTCCGGAAAATGATATGGAAAGCCGCCGGCTCATTGCGGGCATTAAAGATGGATTGAGCAATACCATTAATGACGTGAGAAAGATTGCAAATAATCTTTTCCCATCTGTACTGGCAAAATTTGGATTGGCTGATGCACTACGTTACCATGTAAATGTATTATCTGCCAGCAATACCCTAAAGATTGATATGGCAATTGACACAAAATTCGACCTGAGCTTTGAATACGAATTGTCTATATATCGAATTATCCAGGAACTGATCAACAACGTCATCAATCATGCAAATGCAAAAAACCTGTTCATTACGCTCAATCAAACCGCTGAGGGTATATTGGCTACAGTTAAGGATGACGGCTGTGGCTTTGATGCTACCATCACTAACGATTTAATCCGTACGGGGATAGGTATTAAGAGTATAAAAACCCGGGTAGCAGCTATGCAAGCTGCTTTAAAGATAACATCCAAAGAAAATTCAGGTACATTAATCGAAATCACTATTCCTTTAAATGATGGAAAAGATCACAAATGATTTAACTAACCAACCTGCTAACCGAATTAAAATAGGCATAGTAGATGATCATAAACTATTTAGGCTGGGGTTAATGGAAATTTTAGGACGGGTTAAACACTTCGATCCTATTTTTGACGTTGAGGGTTATTCGCAATTATTAAAGGAACTGGAACTGCAGGTACCTGATATCATTTTGATGGATATTGAACTACCCGGAAAAGACGGAATGGATTTGTGCAAACTAGTTGCAGAAAAATTTCCGGAAGTCAGGATCATTGCCTTATCCATGCATACTGCCGATAATTTTATTTTTTATATGATGAAAGCCGGTGCGCGGAGTTATTTACCAAAAGATATTGATAAAGAAATTTTATATAAAGCCATTGAAAAGGTATATATAAATGGTTTTTACTTTACCGATGCCGTTGCCGCGGCCATGGTAAACGGTGTTAAAAGTAATTATAGCAGGCGATCAACTTTAAAGTATGGCGAAAGCCCGCTGACTAAAAGGGAACTTGAAGTACTTACACTCATTTGTAATGGCTTAACCACCACAGAAATTGCACAGAAATTATTCATCAGTGTTAAAACGGTAGAGGGCCACCGTAAAAATTTATTAGAAAAATCAGGTACGTCCAATTCGGTGAGCCTTGCGGTATATGCAATAAAAAGCGGCATTATCGATGAAATTCAGTAATAAAACGAATCATTTAAACCTGCTTTGCTAAATTCTAATGCTTACCTATCGTCCATTTAATTTCCGGGTGCTGACTGCCAGTAAAAATCAGCGGATGTAAATAGTTATTGAAGGATATCTCAGAATAATGTTCATAAGCCTGGCGCATCTAATGGCAGATACTCACGATCCAATACCTGCTAACCTAAATTAGGAGGTAATCTTGCTTTGGCTGATGCTATGCATGGTTTAACCTTTCTGGTCGCTCTGCCTTTAATTTTTAATATCCTGCATATAGATTTAATTAAGAAATGATTGCGCTATCCATAGGTTAAACCATGGAGTTGCAGCACTGATTTTTTTATAATTCAGGTAATTACTTTATTTCTCCCATTCTGTAAAACGGCAGTATCTTCCTGATCCTTGAACTTGATTTATGCAAGTCAGGATATAAAGTTGAAAAGCGTTTGTCTAGAAATTACCGGCGTTGGTCTAGAAGTTACGGTTAATGGTATAATGGCGGGTTTTTGCCTGCAACGTTTGGCGTTAAGCTGCGTCTTAATAACAAAACAATAACAAGCACTTAAAATATTAAAGATATGAAAACCTTAACAAAAACCTTATTCGCAGCAGTATTAACAGCAGTAGTATTCACTTCATCGGCAATGGTAACTTTTGCCGCTGAGCCAGTTAAAGCAGAAACAAAAACGTCCACACTATCAACATTCAACAGGATCTGGGTAAGTGGAAATGTAAAACTTATCCTAACGCAAGGTGAAAAGCAACATGTAGAAGGCGCAAGCAACTACGATGCTGCAAAAACTTCTGTAACTACTGATGGAACAACCTTATTTGTCAATTCAATGGAAACCGGTCAGGTAACGCTTAATATTACCGTAAAAGATTTAGAAAGAATTGAAGCTTATGGCCAATCGGTTGTAATAACCAGTAATAACTTTGATGTAAAAAACCTTCAGTTGTTTTTGAGCCAAAGTGCTACTGCAAAGATTAAAACTACCGCTGGCAGTTTATACACCATCGTTAAGGAAGATGCGGTATTAAAATTAAATGGTACTGCTGATCAAAGTACCATGATTGCAAGCAATATGAAAAATGTAAAATTAGCTGACTTTGCCAGTCTTAAATCAGAATCATATGCTTCTGAGGCGATTATGAAAGCAGAACAAAACGCTATGGTTTTAGCAAAATAAAAAGAATCAATCAGATGAGTAAAGCTGCCCTTTTGGGCGGCTTTCTTTGTTTTAGTGATTAAATTCCAGGAATATTTACGTATTATGCGTAACCATACTGGTTGTATGGCTTATCAATAGACATCATGGTAGTTATACCGGCCGCTGAAGCTTGGTTTTAAACCGGTAATGATTATTTTTAACCTGCACACCGATATGGCAAAAACGGCTGCCGCCCCGAAACAGCCATGGTCAGCCGTTGGATACCTAACCTTGCGCCATCGGGAAGAAGTGGCCCGGATAAAACTGTTGCCATTTGGCGTATTGTTATGGGGCAGCAGAAGCAGGAATTAACCAATCAGAAAACCAGGGTCAAGTTTATCAATTAAAAACCAATAATCCTGAGCAGTTCAGGGTTACACAAAGATAATATGCAATGAAAAATACCGTAAGAACCCATTTGGGTAGACTTAAGGCGGCTAATCAGAAATCCTATACAGGTACTGCCTGCCTGGTTTTGTTTTTTTTGGTTTTCAGTTTTAACACTACCCTTGCGCAATCCACAGTCGAAGACCGGATCAGACAGGTTGAAAACGGGCTTACCGAAAACATCCAGACCGGCAATTCTGCTGCTGCGAATTTGTTCGATCGCATGAAACATTTTAAGGTGCAGGGACTCAGCATCGCGGTGATTAAGGATTATAAGGTCGATTTTGCCAGGGGTTATGGCTTTGCCGATCCAGAAAAGAGAATCCCGGTAACCGATAAAACACTTTTTCAGGCGGCATCTATCAGTAAATCGCTCAACGGCCTGGCCATCTTAAAGCTGTTTAAAGACCGTAAGCTGGATTTATATGCAGATATCAATAATTACCTCAAAAGCTGGAAATTCCCCTACGATTCCGTTTCCAAGGGAAAGAAAATCAATATGGCAAATCTGCTCAGCCATACCGCCGGGTTAAATGTGCATGGCTTTGCAGGCTATGATTCGGGTAATCGGCTACCTTCAGCAATTCAGATTTTAAATGGCGAATTTCCGGCCAATTCAGATGCGGTGAGGTCACTTTTCCCTCCCGGCAGCCGTCAGGAATATTCCGGTGGAGGCACAACGATCTCTCAACTGGTACTCACCGATATTACCGGAGAAAAGTATGAAAACTATTTAAGGGAGCAGGTATTGAAACCGCTGGGCATGCTTAGCAGTACTTTTGTACAACCACCAATGGGCATCAGGCCGCAATTATTATCCTCAGGATTCGACGGAGATGGGAAAGAGGTGAAGGGCAAATATCATATTTATCCCGAGCAGGCTGCTGCGGGTTTATGGACAAACCCCAGGGATCTGGCTAAATACATCATCGAAACCCAGCTTGCTTACCAGGGTAAATCGGCAAAGGTTCTTGATGAGGAGACAACAAAGTTACGCCTAAGTCCTTACATGAATAAAAATGGCGCTGCCTTAGGTGTTTTTGTGGAGGATTACGATGGAGTTAAGTACTTTGGCCATGGTGCGGGGAATGCAGGGTTTACCTGCGGATACTATGGGAGCTTTGAGGGTGGGAATGGTCTGATAGTGATGGTCAATTCAGATAACGGAGAAATTGTTCAGGAGCTGATCAACAGCATTTCCAAGGTGTATGGTTTTAAGGGCTTAAACAAAACCAAAAAGGTAACCCTCGCTGCGGTTCCTGATCAGGATCTGGATCTTTATCTGGGCAATTACCAGCTTACCCCCAAACTGGTATTAACTGTAAGCCGCGAGGGTAAAAAGGTTTTCGTACAGGCAACCGGGCAGCCCAGGATAGAGGCTTTCGCAGAAAGCAATAACAAGTTCTTTTTTAAAACGATTCAAGCCAGTATGGAGTTTGTAAAAGATCAGAATGGGTTAATAACAGAGCTGATTTTTATACAAGGCAGGACTATACATGCGAAAAGATTGTAAATTCTTTGCTTAACTGTTCAGGTAAGAATTTTCAATTAGCTGTTTTTTGTTAAGCGGTAAGTCGTTTAATCCCCAGGTTTTTTTAATCATTAATAAACCTCTGCCATTAAGTTTATGGAGTACATCATACCCCGGGCCAGTATACGTTTTGAACAAATTAAGCAGGTTATATAGAGCATAGTTAACTTGAAGTGAATGTTTCAATGAGGAAAAATGTGCTGGGTTTCTAAAAACTAACTCAAAATTTTATCGCCTATAATTTCTCTTTACGGTTTTCCGTAAGGATTGCCGTTGCCGTGCTTATACTTTTGGTCAACTAAATCATACCCAAAGCACTAAAATGTATAAATTATGAAAACAGGCAATACCCGGAAATTTATCAGGATCATGGGATTATTGGGGCTATTTGCAATTTCAGCTTGTAAAGGTTCCGGAGAATCCCAATCGGAAGATCCCTTCACAGCTACGAATTTTAACCTTTATGATCAGAATTTAGGAAAACGTATCGAAGCATATCATAACGCCAATACTCCAGGAAGTGAGACCGAAAAAGGTACTCCGGCACTTTATATTGATTTCTCCTCCGGAATAAACAAGGCTTTTAGTGATCCTAAAATTAAAAGCATGATGTCGGCCTGCTTCAATACCATCCTGGCACAGCAATTTGAAGTTTATAAATTGGGTTCCAACAAAATTTCATTGCTCAATGTAGCCAACACTACCGAGCTGGGGCAGCAGGTAAGCGACCCAAAACAATACGCTGATATTTGGGCGCCATTGCAATCATCGGTAGAAAAAATTGTGGCCGGTAATGGCGATGCACTGCTGATTACCGATTTCGAAGAGTGGCAAAAAAACGTCGAGGTGACCAATACCGCCTTTCTAAAAATCCCATTCTCCAAATGGCTTGAAAAAGGAAATTCCATTCACTTTTTTATTGCCGATTATCAAGAAAATAAGGTGAATAAACACCTCTATTTCACCATATTCAGTTACGGTCATCCGGATGCAGGGAGTTTGATTTCAAAACTTGAATCAAAACTTTCGCCATCAACAACCCGGTTTGATTTATCAAACAGTATTTGTCAGCTATCTACAGCCTATCCTTCAGAAAAATCAGGAGGTATTTTTTATGATGAAAACGCAAAATCAGACAAAGCCAGAAATGTACTCGATTTAAAAGAGGGCTATATTAATGGTCTTAAAAACGGACATAACTTTGAATTTTATCCTCTTGGATTAGATTGGAAAAGCATCGATCAACTGCACAACACTTATGCCGCACAAAACCAGTTTAACGATTTTTTCAGGAAGCTTTTTATAGACCTGAGTAACGAAGATAGTTACACTTTTGGAAACTTCTACGTAAAAGTTTCCGATGTGACGGCTGATTTCGAAAACTTTGCCAAAGCAGACGAAGCTAAAAAACACCAGCCTAAATTAAGCAAAGGCAATAATGGCGAGGCTAAATTTTCTGATCAGGAAAAGGATGCCATTGCACTGGCCTGTTACAACACCGATGGAAAATTAAAAGAACAATGGATTTATAAAGCACAGGCATCAAAACCGCTTAATGAGGTTTTTACCCTTAACCAAACCCTTTTTACCAATACCAGGGCATCCAACCCAAAACACATAGAATTTGGTGTTTCCTTCGACCCTAAATTCAGTATAGCCAACATTCCTGATCCGGATGGTCTGATCAGGGTAGATATTTTATCAAAAACCGCTACACCAAATCTGCAGGGCGCTAAAATGGCGAAATTCGAGTGGATAAACGCAAAAAATACTTCCAATACCGCTTTGTCAGAATCGATCAAAAACACTTTACAGGAACTCAAACCTGTAGATAAGGTAGTGTACGCTTACTACATCAAAACTAAACAGTAATCTAAAATCATTTAAATAAATTCTAAAATGGAATCAGCTTCAGCTTACATCATCTCGATCATTACCGCATTGATCTTTCTTCTTTTATCGGCCATTATTGCAAACGCCATTAAATTTGAAGGCGGAAGTAACCCTAAAGATCCGCAGGCACGTAAAACCTGGTTCTGGGTACTGGCCATCCTAAATCCGGCAGTATGTTTTTTGCTGGGCTATTATGCATTTAAGCCTGATGCAAACATCATGGTTGTTAATAATTATGTAACAGCCTTGAGTATTGGTACCGCTATCGGTTTTATGCTTTACATCTTAATCGGTTTTGTAATGAGCAAAATATTTGCCACCGGAAAAATCGGGCACTGGTTTTAACCCCTAATAAAATAGCAATGGATAAATTATTCGTCATCGCCATAGGCGGTACCGGGATGCGTTGTTTGGAAGCCTTTACCCACCTGTGTGGAATCGGGATGTTCGATAATCAGGAAATCGAAATCCTCACGCTTGATACCGACCAGAATAACGGGAATAAAGGGAGGGTTGAAGAATTGATCGGCCTTTACAACCGGATCAAAACAACCGGTACCAGCGTGGGCGGAACGCCAAATGCAAATACTTTTTTCTCGGCAAAACTGAATTTGCACCGGTTTTTCACCAATTATGCCGGTCCGGGAAGAGAAACCTATAAAAACATCAGTAAAATTACAACAGGTTCGCCCGAACAGCAGAAAGCCAATAAATTAATATCTGACCTGTTTTTGGATAATAGTTCGGTACAGGAATTTGCTTTAGACCATGGCTACCGGGCACAAACCCACCTCGGCTCTATGCTGATGTACCATGGCATTATAGAAGCTGCCCGCAATATCATTAAAGGTGCTGCAGTACAATCGCAGGAACGCGAACTGGATACTTTTATGGGTAAACTGGAGGGGGCAGGCGCAAATGCAAGGGTTTTTATTTTCGGTTCTATATTCGGTGGTACTGGTGCCTCATCTATCCCCGTAATCCCGAAAGCACTACAAGACTTTGTGAAAATCCGCTCAAACGGCAAGGCCAGTATCGATTTCGGCAAGGCCAAATTTGGTTCTACTTTATTAACGGAGTATTTCACTTTTAGTAAACCAGATGATAAACAGAAAGCCAGCAAAGCCAATAGCGTAATTGCCGATTCATCGTTTTTTCCGCTAAACAGCCAGGCAGCATTGCAGTTTTACCAAAGCGATCCTACCGTTCAGAGGTGTTATAAACTGCTTTACCATATCGGCTGGCCGATAGAAAGCAAGAAAATTGATGGCAACAATACATCTAATCAAACCATCACCGGTGGGAGTGAGCAGAAAAACCCATGCCATATTACAGAACTGTTATGTGCCTGTGCTGCTTACGATTTTTTTACCCGTAATGATGGTTTTAACAGCGCAAAAGCAGAGTACCTCTATAAAGCGGTAGAATTTAAAGATAATTCGTTTAATTTTTCTTTTGACGACTTTATCGGAAACGAAAATAAATCAGGTGAAATATTTGTAAATAAACTGGGTGCTTTTTTCTCCCTGGCACACATTTCCTTAACAAAAAACGGCGGCGCTTTTGATGATGCGGGCATAAAAGGTTTTATTAAACAATGCGAGAATCAAAAACTTAACCAATACAGTACGATTACTGATGCGGAATGCAAAGACATCAACGAATATTTTAAATTCTTTGCCTACACCTTTAAAGATGCCAGATTTGTACCGGGCTGGCTTTATCAGGTGAGGAATTCCGTTGCCCCAGGCAGATTCCTTTTTGATAGCAAGGCATTTCCGGATAACCCTTCCGAACTAAAAAAACTGGATGTGGGTACCATTTTCCTTGATGAAAAACACCATTGGAGTAAAGGACGGTTTTTTAGCGATCGATATAACGTTTTCGTGGAGAATCTGATCAACACGAATCCTAAAGAAGAGCAAAAGGTAAATACCACCAAAGAGAAATTCCTCGCGCACATTTTTAATGCACTTACCATTTCACAAAACTTCGATATAAACTAAAGCACCATGTCTGATAAAAGAATCAAAGCACTGGCGATAAAAGTTCATCCCAAAACAGAGCCAAACGGTGTCGAATTTGCATGGGATAAAATTCCGCAGCTGGAAGTATTTACGAAAAACATCCTGATCCCCGAAATCGCTGTGGGTGAGGACGGTAATTCTGCTGTTAATATCGGAACAATTGTATCGGGTATACCTTCTGTTTTTGCCCGGGCTAATTTATTCAAAAATGCCATAGACAACATCCGGGATAAAGACGCCGAAGCGTCAGGTTTAATGTTGTTTTATAAGTCGCTGATCAGTGAATGGAAAGGTTTGATCAGTTGTATAGCCTTAAACTATAAAGACCTGGAAGTGAATAGAATTCATCTATCTTATTCAGATGGTGAGCATTTAAGTACAACTGCAAATTTATACGAGCCTACTGGTGCTTTTGGCAATATGTTATTTGAGCGTAAACCTTTGTGGTGCGATCAGTCATTGGCCAATAATACCGACAGGATACCCTTTATCGATGTTATTTCGTTTAAAGGCCATGTTATCGGTGGCACTTCACCTGATGGTTTTGTTTTTACTTCGGTATCCTACCAGATCAGGGAAAAATTTCCTTTCATCAATGTACAGAACGGAAAATTTATCGATCCCTTACAGTCGGAAATGAATCCGCAGGAGCTCTCTGCAATTTATGGCTATGCCAGGCACATTTTAGATAACATTGAAAGGTTCAGGCAGAATTATGCCGGTGTAGACGAACTGATCAGGCCTCAATATGGCAATGTTTCAACCTGTATTCAGGCCTGGATGGATGAGATGGTCATTTATCAGCAGACAAAAGGTTACCCTAAACTCGATAAATCTACCCCGCCCGAAGTCGGTTCTTTATTCAATTATCCTTTTAGCCTTCTTTTTAACTATTCTACAGCCTTGTTCGGTTCAGAAGGAATGATTTACAATGAATCGAAAGAAGGTAGTATTCTGTTTGATCCGAAAGATTTATTGCTTCCGGATACTACTGAAATTGCACAGGTCGATTTTGGCAGAGATGGCATGGAAACCCGGAATTTCCTGAAATCAAAACCTATACTGCTATTGGCTGCCGAAACCAAAGGACAGCTAAACAGCTATGCCTATTTTACCTTGCCCTTAACGCCGCTGGCACTAAATGTTTTTGGTGCTACACTCGATGCTTTGGTGGGTATTTCCGAATCATCGAACGTAAAATCGCGGATTACTGCCATTTACGATCCGGCAGATAAAGATGGCGAACGCCTGATTGTTCAGCTAACGTTATATACCGAAACCGGAAATGAGATTGTTAAAGAGGTTATTTATAGGGTTACCTCCGAATCGATCAGCGGTAAGGATATTTTAATGTGGCCTAATTTTATATCCAAACAATGGAACCGCTATTTTCTGTATTCCGAAATACCGCATAACGATGCCAGGTTTCAGGCTACGCCATTTATCGGAAATATGGATGACGATTTTTTCAGGATTGTGCTGGATGAAAAGGGCATTCCGTTATACCTGGCCAATAATGGAAAGGCAGCGGTAATCTCCGAAAAATATGGCAGTATCAAAGCGCAGCTACACGTTGCAGCCAACAATGCGGTGGCCGACAATAAATATAAGTACGAGATATACGAAAGTAATAAACCTTTTAAAGGTGTGAAATTTTCGCAGGCAGGGGTTGATTGCGGCTTTGGGATTATCCGTTATGATGGGTCAGGCAATACCCAGGCTTTACCGATAAATATGTTAAACGCGCCAAGGACCTTGTCGCCGGCATTTTTAGGGGTCGATTTTGGTAGTACAAATTCATCTATTGCTTACTTTTCCGATCAGCGGAACGAGGTTTGCGAAAACCTGAAACTCACAAACAAAAGGGTATCATTATTGGCTACCGATAGTAAAAATAACGACGAACGCCCAGCTGTTGAGGATGAAATTTTCTTTTTTCAGAACGACGAAATCCTCACCAATTCCATTAAATCAGTATTAACTATCCACGATTCCAGAAGGGTAGTAAACGATGGCAACATCCAGGTTAACTCGTTAATGGCCCAGGCCGTAAAGGGTGGTTTCCCCTGTTTTGAAAAAAACCTCCCTATTGAAAATGCAGAAAACAACCGTTACATTTTAGGTTATAACCGCATTGGCAGGGCCGAGTTGGTGTACAATATGAAATGGTCTACCCAGCAGATTGACAAGAGCTATAAAACCGCCTATTTAAGTACCCTATTGTTGCATGTTTATGCGCAGTTATTTATTGAAGGGCATGAGCCGCATACCTTAAAATGGTCGTACCCTTCATCAATGGGTAAAGAATTATTAAGCGAATACCGGGGCATATGGGATTCGCTTAAAGAAATATCACCGATTGAAAGCTACGTTAAATTAAAAACCTTCCCTCCTTCCGATCTTTCTGATATCGGCGATACATCAGGCAGTAGCAGCTGGGGGGCTCCCTTAGCTCAGTCGGTTGCATGGGGCAGCCAGGCATCAGCACCTGCGGCCACAACATCGGCATGGGGCTCAACTGGCAATAGCGCCTGGGGTGAACAGGCCAAAGCAGAGGTAGTTACAGGATGGGGGAATGATGCTAAAAAAACGCTTACAGCAGTAGATATCAAAACGGAAACCGGTCCGGTGAGATTCGATTTTAAAAAATTAGGTAACGAGGAGTCGTTGTCAGAAGCCTGTGCCGTAGCCAATTACCTGGTACGCCCGAATGGAGGCTACTCCATTAATCCCGGAGAGCTGGTGCTTTGTTTTGATATTGGTGGCAGTACAACAGATATTACCGCATTATGCCAGATGGAGGGCGGAAAAGCCATGATCAAACAGAATTCCATCCGTTTTGCGGCTGAACGTGTGGCGCAGGCCACCAAATTTTCACCCAATTTTAAAAACGTACTGCTCCGGATCTGCGAAAAGAAAAAAATATCGATTCAGGGGTTAAATTCCGGCACACCCAAATTTAATGAAAATACCGCGCCTTATTATTTCGAACAGGTGGTTGATCGTTTAGAAGCTGCTGATTTTGAAACTTTTTACCTCCTGATTGCTGCAGAGTGTAAGGAAATGATGAGCGTTAACCTTTATGTAACCGGCCTGATTATGTTTTACGCTGGTCAGCTGGCCTATAAACTGCGGAATGAAATTGTAAAATCAGAAGATGCACCTCCGGCGGTTAAAGCCATTCCACCGAAAATAAAAATTGCATTTGCAGGGAAAGGCGCAAGGATATTCGACTGGTTTAACGCGGTAAATCCGGCTGCAGCAGATGATTATTATACGCAGATGTTTATCAGGGGAATGGGCGGAGAAACCGTGGCCAAACAAACCATTAGTCCGATTACCACAATCCCTTTAAAGATAATTGATATCAATTCACACCGAGGGACAGATAATGCGGATGTTAAATACGAGGTATCAAAAGGTTTGGCCATCCCCACCAACATCACCAGTATTTTGGTGCCCACCAACAAACAGGCCATTGAGATATTGGGTGAGGATAATTTCTGCGTGGTTACGCCAAATGGCGAATTTAAATACCTGGAGTCAACCAATTCCATTACGCCCGAAATGCTGGAGCATATTGGCAATCATTTTATCTGTTTACCACAGGAAGGCAAACCACATTGCCCAAGGTTTATGGATTTTGCCGATCTGTTTTACAAGGTATCATCCGGGATGTTCGGTTTAAAAATGAATGCAACAGATTTTATGGCCGGTTTTCAGGATATGAATATTGAGAACTATATCAAGGGAGAGCCGGATTTTATCAAAGCACAAAAGCGGAAACACGATGATCAGAAAGATTTCGATTATGTAGCACCAATCATCATTCTGGAAGGGATGAAATTCTTTGAAAAACACCTGCTTAAGGGTATTCAAAAACAATAATGGCGATGGGATTCTGTGTATTGGCAAAAATATCGAAGCGGACGGTTACTTTCTGGTATCAATCAGACAGTAACCCTTATGCCCCATTAAAAATGAGGGAATCGAATGAGGTTCCCCTGTACTTTTATGTAAATGGCAACGATTTTATTTTTGGTGGCGCAGCAAGGGAGCGCTTTTACAGAAACGATCCTTACGCTTATGGTAATTATTTCGAAATTGTAAAAGATCCGGCTAAACATTTCAGTATATATGGTCATAAAAAACCGGTTAAGCAGCTGTTTTATTACGGTGTTGAACAATACTTATCACACTTTTTAAATACGGTATTGTACAAATCAGATTCTATCGAATCGTACAGGCAGCAGTTTCCTTTGCGCTTTTTATTTGATGATGATATTGAAGACAATGAGAGATCGCTGATCGAAAACCTGTTTCAGGAGGCGGGTTATTTCAATTTAGGCCGTATTGAATATCACCATACCCTTTTTAATATACTCTCCCAAAAGCAGATTTTGCCAAACCACAAGGCCATTTTATTGATGAATGGTATTGATGATGTACTTTATTTAAACCTCTACAAAAACATCAGGGCAGAACCTCTCGGATCGGCCAAACTGGTAGGTCAGGGGGCCGACCCGAGGGTAAAAATCCTGGCCGATATGATTGTGGAATATGTTATCGTGCAAAATTCCTACTTGTCGGTTGATAAAGATGCGGAAATCGCTTTTTTGCTTCCCTTTTGTGCGGCTTTACTTCAAAACATCAGTCCGATTATTAAAGGTGAAGCCGAACTGTCTGATGGAAACCGGTATTGGTTTAATGTAAGAGAAAGAAATCTAAACGACAGGCTGCAATATTACGCCAATGACGGGATGATTTTTGCCGCAATAGACGATCTGCTGAAGGCAAACAATCTGCAGGCAGATGGCGTCACAATCCTGCTGGGATCAGAAGAAATCAGCACAGCGTATTTTTCTGATAAACTGCTGAAAAAGTATCATCATGTTGAGGCCTTACAGCCTGTTGATGTTAAAGATACCATGCTGGCTATTTTCCAGGCAGTTGCCAGTAACGGTTACAAAGTTGAAGCAAAAGTACCTGCTGCGCCTCCGGTATTGGTTCGTCCTCCGCTCCCATCACCAAAATTGCCACCGCCATTACCACCAAGAAAACAAAGCGACATTCCAAAACCCATAAACATTCCCAGGTTACCAGAAATAAAGGCAACAACAAACACTAAAAACAATCCGGTAAAACCACCTCCTTTACCTCCAAAAAAGAATTAAGGCTTATTAAATCTAAAAAACTTCACAAAATGGCTATACAAATAGAAAAAAGAAAACCTGTTTCCCTGATCGGGGAAGAACCTGGCTTAAAACACATTATTGCAGGCCTGGGCTGGGACACCGCTATCATAAACGGACACCCGGTAGACCTTGACCTCTCCATATTTATGTTGGGTGAAAACGGCAAACTCCTTGCTGATGAATACTTTGTTTTTTATAATAACAGTACCAGTCCCGATGGCTCTACCCATTACCCGGGCGACAGCAGGGGCGGCGAAGGCGATGGAGACGATGAGGTAATCCACATCGATTTATCCAGAATAAATCCGAAAGTAGAGTTCCTTTATTTCGCCGTAACCATTGATCAGAGTGAAGAAAGAGGACACCATTTTGGCCACGTTCAAAACTCCTACATCAATATCAGGAACCGTGCTGATCAGTCGGTTTTATGCCAGTACCTGCTTAAAGATGAATTTACAAATGAAGATTCCATCATGATTGCTTCCCTTTCCAGAAATGGGGGAGCATGGAATGTAGAGGGCCTTGGCCAGGCCTTTTCCGGCGGTTTGAATACACTAATAGCATTATATCAATAAATGAGCAGTTTTAATTTAAATAAGGGCGACAGGTTCGCACTATCCAAGGCAGCACCCGGACTCACCATTGTAAAAATCGGAATGGGCTGGAACCCTAACGAAGAACCGGGTGGTCCGGAGTTCGATCTCGATGTTTCGGCATTTTCGATCGGAGGCGATTTCAAGATCCCTTCCGATTCTTACTTTACGTTTTACGGGCAGATCCGAATGGGTAATAAAATTGAGGATAAAGTTGAGAAAGGCCTCTTCAGGCCGTTTACGGAAGACGGTGCCATTATCGGCGCTATTGATGATCCCGACGGGAGCAGAAGTGACGGCGACGATGATGAAGATATGTTTATCGATTTATCAAAAGTTAGCCTTAAGGTGGAGCAGATTATTATCTGCTGTACCATCTGTAAATACCCGAACGACAATAAGAAAGACCGGAGAACATTGGATCTCAATTTTGGAAAAGTGAACGACTGCTACATCAGGATTGTGGATGAAAGCAATGGTTTGGAAATATTGCGTTACGACCTTAAAGATCAGTATACCAATGAAGATGCCGTTGAATTTGGACGCTTATTCCGTGTTGGCGAAAGCTGGGAGTTTGAAGCGATGGGCAGGGCCCATACGGGCAGTTTGCAAACTTTGGTTGATATGTACACCTAAAAATAGAAAATTATGGCATTCGATTTAAATAAAAACGATGGTGCTGAAACAGCGCCATCCAAATTTGATCTTTCAAAGGGAAAGATCGAAAAACCTGCTGGCAGATCGCAGCGCTGGTTGATCGGTTTGTTCGGCGTACTGGTTGTTGGTGGCGGCATCTGGTATTATGCAACAGGAAAAACAGATCCTGCAGCAAAAGCATCTATACCTGACGTTTCTTCAAATACGGCTTCAGTTCTTGCTCCTGAAACACCAGCCAAAGAGAAAGCTGGCGGTATGGATACCACGGCTGTTACCCAGGTAAAATCACCTGCAGTAAAAGAAGATTCGATCAGTATAACCCGCCAAAATACAGCTCCTGCTGAATTACCAGCCAAAGCGATCAGGGGTTTAAACCATACTATACCGGTAACATTTGTACAGGGTTCATCATCTTTTGCAAGCGTAAATGAAACTTTGATCAGGCGCATTGTGACTTATTTGATCAAAAACCCTGCGGCATCCGTCCATATTGATGGTTATGCCAGCAGTGATGGTCCGCTAGCCCTAAACCAGCAGGTATCGCAGGCAAGGGCCGATGCCTTCAAAAATCACTTAAGTGCATTAAATATCGATGCAAGCCGGATAAGCACCACAGGAAAAGGCATTGAAAAGCCGGTTGCCTCAAACCATACCGCCAGTGGAAGAAAAAAGAACAGGCGTGTTGAGATTACATTGCTATAAATGATCCGATAGCTTGGATGCGAACTGAATATGTGCGAGCCGAAGCAATGTACCATGTATTTATTGTCAAAAAGATTGCTTCACGCCAACGCAAAGCCCTTTCTCCAGTTCGCAATGACGAAATTAAGACCCAAAAACGCACGTTAAGTTAATCAGTTAAAAAAATATTGTGGCAAAAAGAAGAACCAGAAAAACAAAGAAAAGAGGTTTTAAAGAAGTCTTAATCCTGTTAGGGATGCTTTTTAGCGGCATCCTCTTTATCATCAAAATCATTTTCGGTCGCATAGGCTGGTTAGAAGTTTTTGCGCCTGTCATCATCGTATTTCTGATCCTTTTCCTCCTCTCGGTATTAAAAACCGCAGTGCGGAAAGTATAGCTAAAAAACAAAAATTTAATAAACCCTGCTCCAACCACCCCATCGTTGTTGGGAGCAGGGTTTAGTGGTTAAGCCGATGGTAACATTGCCCAGCTATTTGGCTGTTTTATAGCATATTATTTCTCGTTTAACCGCTAAATCCATCCCAGGTACAACTACGGACTTTCGTAACGCATTATTCCGGACTTAACCGACCTAAACGATTATAGATCTGCCTGAGCCAAAATGAACCTTTAAACTCAATTGATGAGCAATCTGCGCACATGCTGGCAGACAGCTGGCGCCGGGCACCACCCTATTGCCAGCATAAAAAGACCTCCGGCATTACCCTTTGTTTACCTAAAGGGTAACGCCGGGGTAAACAAAAGGTAAAGAATAGGTAGAGAAAAGGTAAAGAATAGGTAACGAAAGGGTAAACATGGGGTTAACCTGTCTCGAACAACAGGTAAAGAAAGGGACAAACCAAATGCATTCTTTTATCAGGCCCTTTAATAAGAAGCCAACAGGTTTATCAGGTAAAAACGGTCCCCCCGGCAGGTTCAAGGGTTTTAAAATGTCGTCTTTTACCTTACGTTTGTAGGTGTTTTCGCTTATGTTAAGGTAACCTGTAGTCTGCTGGGGGTGAGCTATTAGGTGGGGCTGCCAAAGAGATGGTAGAGGTTAAGATCGGTTTCTTTATTCAGCAGGAGATCAATATTGTGCAAAATCTGCACTAGCGTTTAATAGTCTCCATTATATAAGGCTTAAAACATGAAACATGCAAGCGGTTACTTCACCAAAACATGCTTCATCGCTCTCCATTCCCATGGCGCAATTGCAGTGCTATCCTGCCATAAACCTACTTTATGCTTCCTTGCGGTAATTTCAAGCTGCGCATATAGCGGGTCGCTTGAATATTTTTTAAAATGCCAGGCCATACCCAATTTAACCATTTCCTGGTTGACTACCTGTTTTTTATTATTGATCACTAAGGCGATCAATCTTTTATACCGGTCGTATTTTTGACCCTGAACCGTTACCATTTGCCGGAAGCATAAATCAGATAAGGCCTGTTTCGCTTTGGTTCCAAAAGGCTGGTGGCCACGTTTCTCGGGGCAATCAATATGCGCCAAACGGATTTTAACAGGATGGTTGTGGTATAAAACCTCCATGGTATCGCCATCCATAATGCGGATGACTTTGGCGGTAAAAACCAGATTGCTATAATTGAGGCCTTTATTTCCAGCGGGCTGGATGAAGCAGGATTGAAGCGTGAGCAACAACAGCAACATGCCTACTTTTCCCAGCCGCATAATGTTTTGCCGTCTTTTTTAGCTTGTTCAAGATCCACTTTTACAATTTTGTAAGTACAATTACTTAAACCACGACAATTTGAGCTATTGTGGTATTTTTTAGCACCTGGGCTGTTGCAGATGTACACCGTTGTGTTTTCCTTGCAGGCAATGTTTACGAAGAAGAAGATGATTAGGGAGAGGATTTTCATGCTATTAAAAATAGTTTATTATTATTTATGAAATATAAAATTACAGACTATAATAATTCAATTTTTCTTAAATGTATATCCATCTGTTTCTGAATTGTTTTATCATAATCAGATTCTGATTCGTTTGATTTAGCAATTAAAATAAGTAACTCTAATAATAAAAAAAACATGAGCCAGATAATGTAAACAGTTGCCGCAATGGCAGATTTTTGTAAAATGGTAAACATGATTCCAAGTTCATCCAAAAAACCAATTTTGCTGCCCACTTCTTTTTCCAGTAAAGCTTTCAGACCCAGAAGTACATTTTCTTTAGCTATTTTCTGATCATTAAGTAATTTTAATTGATTGTCTATAGGCTGCAGTTGATCCACTTTAGGATTAGGTATCGTTTTGACAGATTTTGTAAGAGTTCTCGTTAGTATAGTGTTTGTAATTAATCGATTAGCGCTGTCCAATGATGTTTTTGTCACAGGTGTATTACCCGATGTTATTTCTACTATTTGCTTCGTTGGATTTTTGTTAATATCATCCAAAAGTTCCAGTCGCTCATTTTCTTTCTTTTGCAAAGCGCTATTTAAGTTTGCAATTTGATCCGATATTTGTTTTGTTCTACCAGGCATTAATAGATTAACCTGATCTTGATTACTTGCCATTTTTGTTTTATCTATATCATCCTTGAAAATAATTTGATCTACGATTAATGAACCTATTACCGACATCAACAAAGCTAATCCTATACGAGTAATTTTTAGCCCTATGTTAGTTTTTCCACTTAGCAAAATCTGTCTCTCGATTTGGATAATTATGAATACAGATATGAGAGCTCCTATGATACTTCCAGAAATACCTATTTTCATATATGTATTGCAAAAGCAAAAGCCTACAAATGCCCATATAGTTGATACAATTAATAAGGCCGCTGTATATTTTTTAACTTTTTGAGTGGATACTTCACTGCAGTTTGAAAGGATATAGAAATTATATCCAATTAAAAAGCAACAGAATTTAAGCCACCAAATTTGAAATCTTTTCATTTAAAATCGCTTTAATATTGAATGATGTGAAATTGCGGACAGACCGTTCATGAAACCTCTGGTATAACTGATTATTATGCCTTTGCTATCACCGATATTATTCGTATGCTCTGTTTCAATTTCTAACACTTTTTGCATATGACTTTCTGCTATGTTTTTCTTCATCTTTAGTTCGTCGACCACATCTACCATACCACTTCTTGCTCTACTATCGATATGAAAATCAATCTCCTTAATAAAGTCTTCATAGAAGGTTTTTACTCTCCTTATTGTACGTTCCAATTGATTTCTTATCGAATCTATATTCTGTTCCATATGTTTTGTATCAGGATTCATCAAAGCATCATTGTAACCTTTGATTTCATGATTCTTATCCAAGAAGTCAAATAATAACTCTATACTATGATCAATCTTTTTAGTGGCCTCATCATCATTTTTTAATGCCGGATCTTTTTCATTTTCAATAAATATATTTTCCGGAATATCAATAGGGTTTATCCTGTTGATTTCTTCGTTAGTTGAGGGTGGATTTGTTGGCAGAATTTCTGCTTTTCTTTTAAAGAAGTTAAACATATGATTAAAGATAAATTATAGGAACTTTGAATTTTGAGTGTCCACGTTGATGGCAAGAATTACATAATGTGATTAACAATTTTTCTGAATAGTCCCAAGGAACTTTAAATTTCTTCACTTCAATTAAATAATGATATTGACGATGATGTATCTCTAACTTTTCGTCAAATCCACAGATTACACATTTGTTAAAATCTCTTGCTAAAATCATCGCTCGTTTTTCTTTCCACCTATTATCGAATAACAGTGCACCATAAGAGCCATGCTTTTTTATATCCTCCTTATTTCCATTTGACGGTTGATATTCTTTATTGATAAATCTTCGATAAACTTCCATAACTGAACTCTGTAGTAATCAAAATTATATAGAATGACAGCGAAAACCTTACGGGAAACCGTAACAAGAAAAACTATTGCTTTATGTATAAATAATTGAATAACAGTTCGATAGTATTGATAAACTGCAATGGAATGGTCACCCTCAGCCGGAACAATGCAAAGTGCTGCCCCTACTGGCGTGAAGATTAGGTTTTTGAAATCAAAATTAAAAGATCTCTCCGCTGCGGTCGGGATGGCGATATCACGACATTATGCACTTCTTAAATTGTGTTATTTACATTGATTTTATGAAATGGTTATCTCCCCGGGATGAAAAATCAAGCTGAGCGTTTGCATAATTAAAATGAGAGGCTGCCCCGCCTGCTCCCAACACAGGTCATGGAGCAACCCCAGCATTTTGTGAGAGAGATAGCTAATTAATAATTTTCTAAAGTTTGATGCAATTGAGCCCGGTAATCGTAAAGTTCGTCGAGATTAAACAACTGTTTTTTGTCACCGGCATCCTTGCCGTTCTGGAAAGTTTCAAGGTATTTATTGGCCGTATTAAAGTGGAACCTGCAGATCGGTTTGCGGTTATTATCATCCAACAATACCCCAAAATAGGATTGAGTATCACGCGCTGCAATGCGCCCTGCAGGAATTTTTTCGCGTAATATGGCTTTCAAAATCTGGAAAGCTTCCAGTTCTTCTTCGGTAGTTACAATTTTGGAAGTATCGGCATCTTCTATATCAAGTACCGCTTTATCGTCTTCCTTTTGTTCTATTTTCTCATTAATGTTCAGTGCCGATTTTAAACGGTCGCTGATGGATTCATTAATGGAAATGGTAAGGGCTTTTTTAGTATATTCTTTAAAGGCAATCATCCGGTTGGCAGTTAATGGTTTGTTAAAAAACCGGTTCACCAATAGTTTTACCATTTCATCAGAAGGGCTGTCTATTTCCTTTTCAAACTCCTTTCTAATGGCTTTGATGTATTTTAAACCTTCGGCCGAATCGAGGATGTTCTCTAAATTGTATTCGTTCTTGGTAAAACTTTCCAGGATTTTAATGGCATTATCTTTCAGGTCTTCAATATCGATGGTTAAGAATGGTTTTTCATCCATGATATTCGGCTTTTCCAGATCGGCGTAAAAATTATAAATTGTGCCATTGGTTAACACGCCAAAGCGTGCTTTAGAAACATGGTAGTAGCGGTGCAACTGGGAGTTGTGGGCATCGGCATTTTCTTTCCAATGTTTGCATTCGAAAATGAGGATAGGTTCATCGTTTTTTCGGATGACGTAATCTACTTTTTCGCCTTTCTTGGTGCCGATATCGCAGATGTGTTCGGGTATAACTTCTGTCGGATTAAAAATATCGTAACCCAGGATTTGAATAAATGGCATCACAAATGCATTTTTCGTAGCCTCTTCGGTATTAATCTGATCTTTTAATCCTACCACCCGCTGGTGGAGTTGTTCTAACTTTAATTTAAGATCCATTTAAGCTTGGCTTTTGGTTTGTTGATCAAAAGTAAAGCGACTGAAGATATTATTCTTACGGGAAACCGTAGCAGAGTTTGTTACAGGTTTCGATTGGTTTAACAGGTTAATTGTTGAAAGCGGTTAATTGATGGTGATCGTATTCTTCTTAGCCGCAGATTTTCGGCTAGGGATCGTCATGAAAGACCCTGAAACGAGTTCAGGGTGACGATATCGGGAGTTTTAGTCCCCTTGAGTATTAAGCGGCTATTCGAATCCGCTACGCTATAGCTGGCCCGGGACTATTGACTCAGCGCTTTTTGATCAATTGACCGCCAACGCTTACCGCCCGACAAAATCCTAAATAATACCTACGTCTTTACAATAAGCGATCAGCTGTTCGTTTTTAGAGAAACCCAATACCTCTTTCATCAAGTTAAGACGTTTTTCAATGCTGCTCAGTCCAGATGGTTTAATGTTGTTCTCCTGCAGGTAATAAGGAATATTTTTTTGAGGTGTTCCTTCCACGAGTTGGGAAATAATGGCAATATCTAAATCTGTAAAATCGTGAGAATTATTTTCTTTTCGTGCGAGTTTTAAATCAGGTGAAAGGTATTTCTTATGGTTATGGATGGCATTAATGGCCAGCTTGAGGTATTGACCATCATGGCGGGCTTTGCGCACATAGCCGTCAATATTCATTTCCTTGAATAACATGTCGATAACCGCCGTTTTACTTTCGCCTGAAAAGACCAGTATTTTTAAATCAGGCTGTACTTCTTTCGCCGCTTTGATGAGTTCGGTGCCTCCTGTAATTTTTTGACGATTATGGTCTTCTTCAAAGTAAAGATCGGTAATCAGCAGATCATAGGGCTGTTCTGTTTTAACCGCATTTTTTATCCAGGTGAGGGCATCATCGCAATAATAAACATATTCGGGTTTTGCTGCGCCCAGTTCGGCCAATGTTTTTTGCAGCGAAATATTCTGTGTTTCTTGATCTTCGGCAATGAGTATTCTTTTAAACATATTTAATACAATTAGGAAACCGGAAAAGAGATTTGGATTTTAAGCCCCTTTTCAACTTTGGTATCAAAGGTAATGGTACCGCCAATTGCTTCAATACGGGTTCCCGTATTGGTAAGTCCGTTGTTGGGTTGCACCCCACCCCTAATGCCTATACCATTATCCGTATAAGAAATGTTTATTTTTTGTTGTGCCTGCTCAAACCTGATCACCACATCACTGGCCTGACTATGTTTGCTCATATTCACCATCAGTTCCTGAAGGATATGTTGTATTTCTTCTTTGGCCTGTTCTGAAACTTTTTCCCACAGTTGAATGGAATTGCCCACCAGTATCACCCTGGTATTTTCGGAAGCGAAGGATTTTAAAAGATCGAATATTTTTTCGTGAAAATGATGATTTTTAGGTCTTGGTTTCTCGTAGGAGAGGTCGCGCGATTGTTCGTAAAGTTCTTCTATCTCGTTAATAACCGGATTATTTTTTAGGGTTTCCTGGTTATCCAATTTGCTCATGATCTTATAGAGTCCGTTGGCCACTACATCATGCACTTTTTGGGAGGTTTTGAGTTTATTTTCGCGGATGGTGTTTTGAGCCTGGAGCTCTATCCTTTGTTTTCTTTTTTTATAAAGAACGGTGCCGGTAACAGATATTAAAACAATACCGAATGCCAGAATGATGATTTGATATCGTTTACCATCATTGTCTTTTTGCAAAACAAGGTTGTCGGCTTTGCTTTTTTCGGTTTCGTAGCGGATCAGGGCAAATTGGTTTTTGGCGGCGCTACGCGCGGTTTGCAGACTGTCATTTAATTTTTCATAAACGCTGAAAAAATATTTGGTCTCTTTAGCAGGACTTAGTTTTATAAGTATTTGTAATGCACTTAGCTGATCATCAGGGCTTTCTATTTCCTGTGCAGTATGATACATTTTGATTGCATAGAAGAGAGCTGAATCTAGATCACTTTTTACATAGAAATCTGCAAGGTTGGCATAACTTGAATTTAAGCCCCATCTGTCATTTTCTTTCTTTCTAATTTGTAGAGCTCTTAATAATTCTGGTGCAGCATTATATTTTTCATCCTGTTCCCATTTTGAAGATGCCATATTGGTTAATGTCATTGCGTAGTTTCTGGGACTGATGATTTTCTTCTGTAAAATCTGATCGTAAATGGCTTGCGATTTTGAATATTCTTTTTGGTTGCTATATGCATTTGCTAGATTATTTTTTGTTGTTAATACTCTAAGACTGTCCTGTGCATACTTTAATGATTGATTATAAAAGATTATGGCCTGTTTATAATCTTTTAAAAGTGAAGATGCCAAGGCTAGTTCATGATAATTAGATTCCAAATAAACAAACTGCTTTTTTTCATTCAAGTTAAAATAAGCCAGCGCTTCAAGTGAGATTTCCTGTCCACCAAAATAATCTCCCTTATCAATAGATATCATAGCCATGTTGATCAAACATTTTGCGATTCCCAAGCTATCTTTTTGCTGCGAAAAAAGATCTTTGGCTTTGTTGAAATATCGAAATGCACTATCAGGAATCTTTTTTTCCAGGAACTCAAACGCCTGATCATAATAGGGATTGATAACAGTTTTCTCTTCCTTCGCCTTATTTTGTGAACATGAAAAGAGAAATAATAATAAAAGAGACTTAAAGTAGTATGGTTTCAAAGTTTTTTGGTTTTACCCTAAATTAGGAAATAATCATGATTATCTCTCTTTTAAATCTTCTAAAGTGCTTAAACAAAAAAGGCGACAATAATGTCGCCCTTTTTGGATGCTATTAATCATTGATTTTTGGAGGAGGAAGGTGTCCGTTATCTCCACCATGATCACCAGTACCATCATTACCAGGATCTGTGGACGGTGGGTCTCCCGGATCACTAGGGGTACTATTATTAGTTGTTACTGTACCACCGTTGTGGCCGCAATTATTATTTGTATTTGTAGGCGTTGCCAGGCCAAGTAATATGGCAATAAAAAAAGGTAAAAACATTACTCAAAAATTTAAAGTGTGAATACTGCGCAGAGTACCCGCGACACTTCCGCGGGCCTTTCTGCAGTTTGGTATTCAGAAGGCCTTCTGAAAATTTTTGGGAAGTGTTGAGTGTCTGTCGCGGGAGTTAATAACTGCTTCCCAAACCGGCTATTCACAACCGCGATTTCTACTCTTTTTATTAATCAGTTTTTTATTTAGCTTTGATAATGAATCGCCGCCTGTGCCGATCAACGATACAAATATGGGGGCTTCAAAAAGCTAATTGCCAGATAATTCCTATTCTACCAGAAATACTTTTTTAATTCTTTTGAATTCTGGAAAACCGTAAAAATTCCAGAAATACCGTTTTTACTTTTATGCTAAATTTTTAAAAAATGCCTGAAGATTATCAAGACTTAGTATTGGCTACCTATAAAAAGAAATGTGAAGAAAGAAAGCTGCCTTTAAACTTATTAAAACCAACAGTAGTAAAATTAAAAAAGGAGTGCCTTAAAAAGTATGATGCTAGTAATGAAGCTAAGGACGTATTCTCGGATTTTTTTGATAAAGACAAGATGGAGAATATCTCCTTGATTTTATCAAAGGCTGACCCTGGTGATTTTAGACCGTTACTAAATCATATAAATGGTGCAACAAAGAGGACTGATGAAAAGAATAGTGAGCTTTTAGCTTGGTTAATAGATTTTCAACCTAGACCAAGTACAGCTTATTACACAAGTTTTTATAAAGATAAGCCATCAGATATAGTAGAAGTTATCGATACACCTGATGTTAAAATAGATAAAACACTTACCCCAATAACAGGTGGAAACAATGATAATAGTCAGAATCCTAAAAATGAAAAAATAAATAAAGAAGAGGAAGAAAATAGACAGGACGATATAATTGAAGAAGTAAAGGAACCCATAGTTGAAACAACTGGTATTGGAGTTTCCGGTCAACTTATTAATATCGAAGGGCAAGAAGAAAAGAAAACTAAAGGAGATTCCCATGAAACAGAATATGTCCGTATCTTCTCTCTTAATTACATCACTATCTCCTGCATTATTTTATTACTTGTTGGTACTGCATCTTTTGCTTACTGGGAACGTAGGACCAAAATTAGGATGCCAGCATCAGATGAAAAATTTATGTATTGGGATGAAGATCACTATGAGTCGGTTAAGGATGAGAAACAAAATGTTGGTGCACCAATAATTCCTTTAAATGAGAACACGCTAAGGCAGCAACAGAAAATCACTTTACCTGATACCTTGACCAGTTATTCAATTGGTAAAGTGTGGTATAAAGGCCATGGAAAGGATCATGAGTTTTTTACCGCCAGCGGTGCTTATCCTCAGGACTTGCAACGGGTTTTAAAACCACTTACCAGTACGATTTTAACCAGGTACACGTCTAATTACAGGTATATATTTACCCGGCTGGTATGGTTTATATGTGCTGCTTTTTTTATAAGCCTGTGTGGTTATGGAGCGAGTAAGCTGGAGAAAGAAGTGAAACCCGCTGTGAAAGAATCAGATACTGAGGAAGAAGAAACAACAGCGCTTCTTGATAATGAGTTGCAGGCTACTGGTGCGTAGCCTTAGCAGAAGTTGGCCGGGAGGTGTTGGAAGTTGATAATGGTTTAATTCAAATATTCAAACCTGAATTAAACCATATATGAGTTTTATTTTCCCCAGCTTACCTGGATATTATGTTCCCGGGCATAGGTTTTACCTTTTTCCATTAAGGCATTAAAGTTTTGCTCAAAACGTGCCCCATATTTTTCATCGATATTTTTAATCATTTCATCTTTGGCTGCCCGACTGCCTTTACTGTCGCAGAGTTTGGCGTAAGCCAGGTATTCATTTTTATAAACAGGGATAACCAGCTCGTATAACTGCTGGGAGAGGGCTTTAATTTGTTTTTCTTCTTCTCCGGAGGCTGAAAGTTTTTTCACTTTTTCGAGCGATTGTTCGAGGTATAATATTTTGTTATTGAGGCTAATTGCTGCTTCGTCGCCTTTCTTTTTACTGGATGGGATATCGGGGTATTCTTTCGTTTCATCTTCAATATGCCGGGCCAGATCGGCACTGGCAAAATCGTTGATCATATTGGTGTTAAGGATGGCGATGTCGAAGAAACGTTCAGGGGTTTCGGAGCAGGCCGTGCAGAAAAGGCTAAACAGGATTAAAATTGCGGCCAATGGCTTTAGGGATAGTGCTGGTAATTTGTTCATGATCTAAATGGTTTCCTTACTAAATTTAAGCTTCGGTAGGAGCAAAGATTGAGCCGTTTTTGGGTTTTTGCCTATTCTAAATATAAGATCATAAGTGCCTGGCCGATTGACCAGTTCAGAATCGGAATTATGGAGTTGGCTTGCAAAAGATGTTTTACCATTAAGGGTTTAAGAGTATGAATATGATCAACTAGTCTGGTGTTCTCCGTACCCCGGCGTGGCCAAATTTCGATGAAAAGACCATGTGATTCACTAATGAGGAGTTAAGATTGAGAAGCGCTACTCCGGATCTATATCTATGTACTCTCTGCTTTTTCCTGTTTTCGCTGTGGTAAAAATATGGGAGAAGCCCGAAAGCCTGAGGACCGGAGCAGAAGTGGATACCGTAAATAGCCATCTGGAAGCGTAAGTACAGTTAGATATGCTGAACAGATATCTATCCTGCAACCATTTTCACCGCCAAAATGTGCTTACAGATACCTCTTTTTCCCTGATAAGCAGTAAACCACTCGCAGGTACAGCGATGACCCAGTTGATTAATAACCACTTTGTGCAATACAGTTGTTCCCTTAACCTCGGCTTCAATATCATCTTTTTCCTTTTTGAGAATATGCACCTGCTGTTCAGCAATTAGTTTTTTGGCATTTTTAAGCCGGGGGTTCAAACTCAAAATCCTTTCCGTTTTAAAAGGAAGTTGTCGATAAAAATGACTTCTTCTTACAACGTCGTAACCGAGCAAACCAATAGATGATAAACTTGATGTAAGCTGGTCCATTGTGCCAAAATCGATATCATTTTCTATGGAGAGTAAGGTCGGGTCGAAATTTTCGTTTGCTTTGAGTAAACTGTTCAGGCCATATATCCATTCAGCTGGCAGGTTTTCCGTCATCTGTTCGAGCACCTTGCCCTCACCTGAAAATCCACGGTAGGCATCGGGTGAGAAAGCCATGAGTAATTGCATTTTACCAAACTCATATACAAAAGCCACTGTTTGCTTATCGGCCGATTCGTAAATATAAACCTGATCTGCAATGGCTAAAACACCATCTAATAAACGCAGGCGGTGTAAGCCACCTATACGCACGGCATCAGCAGTTGCCAGTGTTGAAAACATAAATTTGCCCGCCCTTTTCGAAATAAAGAAATCACCTTTAACAGTACCTTTCGGCATATTTTGAAAAAGCTGTATGGTTTGTATCTTATTTAGCTCAAATTTCAGATCCATGTCCGCAAGGTAAAGCTGTATACTGGTTAGGCCTTTAATCCAGCGGGTTGGCAGCGTTACCTTTTTTTCTACCACTTTACTTTTTGCCGTAACCACCTGCATTTCCTGCTGTCCAACGGCCAATGTTACTTTTTCATTTTTTTGTATACTGTTCAGGGCATTTAGCATCGGGTCGTTAAAATCGACATTGGTTGTGCCGTTTGCTATAAATTCACCATCTATAGATTCCGGTTTCATTTCCAACCTGACATATACCCCATTACATGAGGAAAAACCTTCAAACCTGATGCGTTCGGTGCCCGCGGTAACAATGGGGTCGCGTAAGCTTGGTGGGATTGGACCAAAGCTTGATCTGACTACTTTAGCGATGGTACTCCAGCACTTTGCTGTAATATAAGGATCAGTTAAATTGCCCCAAAAAAAGCAAGGAATGCTGTTTACAGATTCGATTTCGGTTTGGTGGGCCAAAACTAAATGATTTATCCCTTTGGTTTTGGTAAAAGAAGAAACCCCGTTATAGTTGTATTGCAGATCAGTCATGTTAAGCTTTGATGATTTGTTTGATTAAGCCTTTGAGAGAAGTGTTATCTTTCCATCTTTCGAAAAAATTAATGGTTTCGGCCGACGGCTCTTGTTTGGTTTTATGAAGCATATCAGCATAATGCTCAACCATTTTCTTAAAATTGACCGGAAGTTTTTCAGTTAAATCCAGGTATTTAAAAATGTTTTCGAGCAATTGAAAAAATGCATCGTTATGCAAAGCAGAAACATTTTTCAGTGCACTGATACTTTCTACCAAACGTAAAAATGCGCCATATTTATTAGAAGCCAGGTAGGCCAGTTTAAGTGCAAAAAGATTGATGTCAATATTCCTTTTTTCGATGAGATTGATCAATACTTCGGCAGCCATTAGCCTGATCTCTTTTTTATCCATAAAAAATATGCAGGCAAAAACAAGCATAGAAATATCAGAAAAACGGAAGCCCTTTGCATTAATTACATGGAGAAAACCCTTTAACTCCTGTAGGCCACCGCTGGCAAGTTCGCATGCCGACCTTAAAATAAACCAACTTAAAGCATCATTGTTCTGCGGCATCAGGCTGTTCCAATAATAGATATTTCCTTCACTACCTATCATGTACTCCCAGCTGTTTTTTCTGCCGTAAATATCCAAGCTGAAAAGGAAGCACTGGTTTTGAGCGATGTAGGCAGGCGAATCATATTCTATTGCATACCAGGATGGCGATCGCTCTTTTTCCTTTGTCTGGTAGTTTATGTATTCGTTCCAGTGTTCTTTGATCCTGATTTCCGGTTTAAAGGGTGATACAGCCATGGGGTAATCTTTAAGGTAGGTATGCTTAAATTCCATAAAGGTTTCATCAGGATAAAAAGTACGCGCGGCCATTGCCCATGCCTCATTTAATCTGTTATCTGTGCCAGCACTAATTTTAGTAAGCAGTTTATTTAAAATACTGTCGCTTTTAAAAATAATGTCTTTCGTGGTGCCTAGGCAAAAAGCCATTAGCGGTTTAAGTGGTCCTTTAAGCAGTTCTAACAAAGGTATCGCCTCTTCTACCTGTTCTCTTGGCATCCGGCCAATTGCAATAATCAGATCGAGCTGATTGATTTCTTCGCCATTTTGCTGATAGGTAATTAATCTCTCTAACAAGACTTTCGGCGCTATCCAATAGGGATAATGGCTGGGAAAAGATAACATAGGCAAAGGAATGTTGCTAGCCATTCGTTTTTGCACAAGATCTAAATAAGGCCTGATGAGCAAAAGCGTGTTTATTTTGTGATAGGTACTTTTTGCTATGGTAAAAATATAATCAATATCTTTTATTTTTTCACGCAAAAATATGCTGATATAATTTTTATGGACAGCCTCAAAATATTTTTTTTCAAGCTGCTGTCCATAGGGAGCCAGTTGTTTGGCATAATCATTAGGAAATAAATGTTTTTGAGTGATATAGGTATTCAAAAGTATTTCGCCATCGGCTATTTCTTCTGAAGCAATAAATTTTCCAAACTGATAAACAATATCATTCCAATCTTGTGGTAATACAATAGGCTCATCTAGTACTGACTCCTGTTTAGGTTCAAAATCATAAGTTTCTATATTATCATCTGCAGTTAATAGATCTTCTGCATCTAAGAAGCTGCCTAATCCGATGCGAACATTACCGAGCATGAGTGCAGTGTAGCCAGATATTTTGCTACGCAGCGCTTCGTCTTTTGGAGATGCAATTTTTAACAGCAGTTTGTTTGCCCTTTCCTGTAGGTTAAGGTCCGGCACAACATACACATCTGCAATAAGCGCCGTAATTTTTTTGTTTAATTTAGGATATGATTTATTAAGTTTTTCTAAAATAGGTAAAACACTCTTAATCGCTGTTTTATTATCGTTGCTCATCATTGCCGGCTCCAGCCAATCAAGAAAAGAATTTACATTAAACTTTTTCTCAGCGTAAATCTGTTTGATGAGTTCCATAGCCCCGTTAACAATAGGCGCGTATGCATATTGTAGACATGCAAAAATATATTCCTGATTAACAAGAAGTTCTGCAGGAATCGGGCTTAAATCATTTAATCTTTTCCGGTAAAAAGATTTAAGGTTATTGTTCCATTCCTTTGTCTGGATTAAAATCGCTTGTTCTATAAACTGCTGCCGGTTTAATTTCCCCTCCGTTAACAGGGTATTATAGATAATTTCCCAAAGAGAAAACTGTTTATAAGACTGGGTATCATTATCTCTGAAATGGATATTATGTAAGCGGGTTTCATAGTTGTATAAATCGGGCACATCACGTGTATAGGCCAGTTTATCATTTAAAATGTACCCAATAAAATCCCTTGATTTCACCTTGGTTGTCCATTCGTTAAAGTTGGCCAGACATAAAGCATAAAGCTCAGCATGTACAGCTATTAAGCTATGGCTTTCGAGAAAGCGCAAGGTTTGATAACTAAAGCTCCGCCACTCATTCTTTTTTATTTTGTCTAATAAATAATCAGTCACCCAATCGGGCCGTGCCCACTGTAGTATGCTTAAAATACTTTTTCTTTTTTCTGCCTGACTCAATATGTCGAAGGCTTCATCCCAAGCCATCATATCTGTTTTGCTCAAGATGCCGATGGCGGTAAGGGTAATGATCTCATTTAATTTTTCATCGCCCCTGGTACCCCAACTATAATTGTTTGTTTTAAACTGAGGTTCATTGGTGAGATCAATAAATGACATCCAATAACGCTTTTTGGCTCTGATGTGCTTTTTAAGGATTTCAATATTGCCCTTCGCATTTTCCTGTAGAAAAGGTAAAAGTGCCGCCAGATTTTTCTCCCTTAAAATGGCATCGTAAGTATTTAAAAGCGTTTCAATATTTTTATCCTTAGTGTTCTTTCCTGATGATATGCCCTGGCTAATCACTACCTCTCCCGTTTCAGAGTAACCTTTTTTTATCTTTTCATTAAGTAGTTTCTCTGCCGCTTTCAGGCATTGAACATCATCATCAAAACTTTTAAGCTGTGAGGTACCGCTTGTTCCATTTCGGCCATAAGTAACGGTATAGCTATTATTGATTACTTCGATCTGCCAGAATTTGTCAGAGCTTCCATCAATATATTTGAGGTGTTTTTTCATGCCTGTAGCACTATTTTAGAATTTGAGAATACGGTAATGATATCGTTAGCTAAGCTATTCAATTTTTTCTAGATGGAGAAGTTTTAGGTCAAGTCGTTGGGCCGTAGGCATTCGGTATCATTAATCAATGAATAGTCGGAAGTCATATTGCCCGTACAACTATTATCCTAAGCGGAGCCGAAGGATCTAAAGAGGATAAGTTAAGCGATGGGCGTATCATAACAGTTAATCCCTAGCATAGTCGAAGTGTAATGCATTATCCAGTTAACCCAGTGAAATCCAAATGGCAATCGTTTTTATACGCAGCATTTAAAGGAATATTGGGAAGGTTTTTGTACATGTTTTTTACTATATTAGGGTGTGATTGTTAGTACAACAACCATCCAAACAATCCTATTTTTTATATCTGTATTGAGATACTTTTGTGAAATACGCTTTCTACCAACATTTAATAGTGAGGTCGGCCGCTTTGCCAATAGCTACCAGTTTACAGCCAGAAGCTCTTATACAAATGTGGAAAAATCCTTTTATACGGGAGAGCATCTATCTGGCCAGTAAATCCCTTTATAACGACCTGGATAACCTTTTCAGTGCTGCTGAAAAAATCGACGGCTTAAAGAAAGAAAACCTGATCAGAAGTTTTTATAAATATCTTGCGCGTATGAGCAACCGTGCTACTCCTTTCGGCTTGTTTGCCGGTTGCTCGGCATTGCAATGGGGTACATCACTGCAAATGGTGTTAATTGAAGGCTTTAAAAGAAGTATAACCCTGGATGCCGCTGTTAACGAACAGTTGGCAGAACTTGGCGAAATACATGATCCGGCAGCCGCTTATGGGCTGAATAACACAATTTACCTACAGGGCAAACAATATAAATTTATTGTATGTCAGTTGGTTGACGGAGAACGTTTGTATGAAATTGTTGGCCTGGCCTATAATGAGGTTATTGCCCGTTTGGTTAACCGTATGCAGGGAAATGCTTATACCTGTAAGGAGATGAGCGCATTACTTGGCGATTTTGATCCCGATGAATCCATGGCTTTTATCAACCAGCTTATCCAGATTCAATTTTTGACCTATACCGGCAAGCCAAGTATCGGATTGCGTTTCCCGGATTATCTGCCACAGCCCTGGCCAAAAGCCCTACAGCCTGAATTACATTTAATAACAACCATATTGGAAAGAACGGCTGATCGATATGGTGTAAGCGAAACTATGATTAAGGATTATCAGGAGATTGAGATTAGTCTTAAAAAGCTATTGGGTTATACCCCGGCCAACTGTATCCATGTAACTAAAGTAAATTATTTACAGAAGGCTACTGTTCAGAACAGCTTACAAGGTAAACTTTTACGAGGGATAAAACTTCTTCATAATTTAACTGATTTTGCCCCACAGAAAAGGCTCAAACAATTTCAGACACAGTTTCTGCAGCGGTACCAGGGCCGTAGTGTATCGTTGCTGGAAGCCTTCGATCCAGACAGCGGACTGGAATATGGCCAATGGCACAATAAGGAAACCTTATTTACCGAAGGTTTAAATGCTGGTTTAATCAGGCCGGTAGAGCAGATGCCCTATACCGAAAATAATTTAAAACTGCTCAAGGTGCTAACCTCGGCCAATGTAGGTGGCGATTATACCTTTATCCTGCCGGAAGATTTTGTGCCTGAGAAGCCTTTAACCAATCTGCCGCAAAATTTGGCAGCTGTTTTCCAGCTTTTTGATCAGGAGCAACTTTTTCTTGAAATGGTTGCGGGTACTGGCAGCCTGGGCCTTTTGGCAAGGTTTGCTGACGCCGATGATGACATTAAACAATTGGCTGCAGCCATGGCTGCGAAAGAAAGCCTTACTAATCCTGATGCCATTTATGCAGAAATTATTCACCTGCCTGAAGAACGTTCTGCTAATGTAATGTCGCATCCACAATTTTGGTCACACGAGTTAGCCTATATTAACCAGGCAGGAGGAAAGCAGGTAATCAACCTTGACGAAATTGAGGTAAAACTGCAGAACGGCCTCTTTAAACTCTTCTCTAAAAAGGAAAAAAAGGAAATTATCCCAAAGTTGAGCAGTGCTTATAACTATAACCGCTCACAACATCCCATATATACTTTTTTATGTGATATTCAGCACCAAAATGGTCCAAATGGCCTGAGTTTTAATTGGGGGCGTTTGGCCGGAGATTTTGTTTTTTTTCCACGCATAGAAACTTCTTTCGGTGTCATTTTGCACCGGGCTACCTGGAAATTTTCTGCAGCTGATCTTAAAGCCATTACCAAAAAAACAAATAACGAAAGCAGCCGATCGGAAGCTTTTAAACAGTTCAGGTTGGAATGGAAGATACCGGACAAATTTTTTGTGGTAAATGGCGACAATGAATTATTAATTGATGTAGAAAATGCATTATCAGTTGATGTTTTGCTGAAGGAAGCTGCAAAAACTGTTGATCATCTGGTGCTTAAAGAGTGTTTGCACAGCCAGATGGAACCTGTATTGCAGAACGAGTCAGGCCAACGCTATGCACACCAGTTTGTTGCACCCCTTTTCGCCATCATGGAGGCAAAAAAGGCCAGCTACCCGTTAAACCAAAGTACAATAACCCGACATTATTTTCCGGGGAGCGAATGGCTTTATGTTAAGATATTCTTAAACGAAAATACTGCTCAGCAGGTTTTGATTGCCCTATATAAGCTTCTCGATAAAAACAAAGGTATAATTGATTATAAAAAATGGTTTTTCATCCGTTATTACGAATTTGGCCACCATATACGTTTACGGATATTGCTGCATAGTGCGGATGATTTTCAGCAGACTTATTTTCTGGTTAAAAAAGTACTTGATCCCTTCATCCTGCATCAGCAGATCAGCAATATCCAGCTGGATACATATGAACGTGAAATTGAACGCTATGGGGCCGAACAGATTGAGTTGGCTGAAAGCCTTTTTGATGTGGACAGCAGGTTCTGTTCCTATATTTTTTTACTGTTCGAGAATAACAACTATACTGAGCAGGGCTGGCTGGTTATTTTCTGGGTGATGAAAGAATACCTATCACGCAAAAGCGAAGATGCGGCTATACAATTAAAGTTTGCTGAAACTCAACTGGCCTTTTTTTTAAAGGAAATGGATAGTAAGCTGATTAAAATACAGATAGATCAGCTATTTAGAAAATATGGCGCCATCTTACCTAAGCTGGTAGAGGAGTACGAAGCATTATTGAACAACAGGCGCGAAGAAATAGAAGTGCTGCTGGAGGGGAAACATGTGGATTGGAACGATAGTTTTTTAGCAGGTGTGATCCACATGCTTATAAACCGCTACTTTGTAAACCAGCAAAGGCTGCATGAGTGTCTTTTATACGGAATAATGGTTAAACAACTAAAATCTGGTTTGGCCAGGGCCAGCCATTGATTATTTGTATAGTGTTTTATTCAGCATGTAGAAAAAACTATCGCGGTAGGTAACCCCGATAGGCACTTTCTCAGTAATGTTATCAAACAGGATCATATTCCCGTCAATTGATTTGATTTTTTTGATCGCTATGATATATGATTTATGGGTTCTGATAAATTCTCCCTCAGGCAAGCCATCCGATAGCGATTTCATGCTCACCAGCGATACATGGCGTTGTGTATCAGTAAACACCGAGCAATAATTTTTTAAGCCTTCGATATAAACAATGTCCTCAAAATTGATCCTCACAATTTTGCCGCGGTCGGTTTTTAAATAAAAAGCTTCCGTTTTGGTGCTAAGCTGCTTATTATCCTGGTCTTTTTTTAAAGAATGCAGCATCATTTTATCCAGTACCTTTTGAGTGGCACTTAAAAAACGATCAAAAGAATACGGCTTTAAAAGATAATCCAAAACATTGTTTTCGAAACCGGCAACAGCAAATTCACTATAGGCCGAAGTAATGATTACTTCGATACCAGGCGGCAGCATTTTGATCAGGTCAATGCCTGAAAGTTCGGGCATATTGATATCCAAAAAGACCAGATCAACATGGTTTCCCCTTATTTCAACCAATGCCTCTATTGGATTGGTGAACACACCTGCCAAATTGAGGAATGGAACCTTATTTACAAAATCTTTTAAAATATTGTGTGCATAAGGTTCATCATCTATAATAATGCAGTTAAGTTGTTTCATAGCTTTTTAGCGGAAATTTTAATTTACATTCGTAGGTATGTTCGGTTTCGGAAATGGTAAGCGAATGGTTAACAGGGTATAATTCATTTAGTTTTTGTTTCACATATTCAATACCTATTTTGTTTGAATGTACCTTTTTATTATTGTTTTTATAGTTAAAAGAATAAAAAAGAAGCTCGTTATCAATTACTTCAATACTTAAAATGGCTGTCTTTGCAGGATCTTTGATTATGCCATGTTTAAAGATATTTTCCACCAATGTAATGAGGATAAGTGAAATTACCTTTTTATCTTTCGTATTTTGCTCAAGCCTGTACTCCATAGAAAGTGATTCATTTCTTTCATCATGGATCCTGATAAAATCGTGGATATAATTCAGTTCGCTTTCCAGTGTACTATAGCCCCCTTCGCTACCGGTTAAGGCATGCCGCATGATATTGGAGAGCATCAGTATTGATTTACCTACATCGGGCATTGCTTTATAGGTTTTAGAATGTAAAAAGCCCAAAGTATTGAATACAAAATGTGGATTGATCTGCGATTTGATGAGGTTAAGTTCGGCCTGGAGCGCATTTTTTTTCAAACGTTCCTGTTCCTGCAACATATTCATCCTTTCCAGGTTATAACGGTAAACCTCCTTATCACGTTTGGCGGCAAGCTGTGCAAAACTGAAACCCATGGCGATAATGTAAAAATAAAGCCAGCGCATCACCAGCGCTGTAATCTGGTAACGGGTGAGGTAAATCTCCAGGTTTTTATCATATAGAAAAACCTCTACCGAAATCTTCATCACGGCAGATACGGCAAGTGTAAACAGGGTAATCAATGTGATGCCTAAAACCTTTGCCATCAGTGAACGCTTCTGTTCTTTTATAAACATAAAGCCCAGCCATGTGGCATAAAATACAGCAATGTTAATGGCAAATGATAAGACGGTAAATAGCGGACGAAGATCAAGCCCGGCAAAATAACTGATCAGAACTTCGTAAAGAATATATGCCGCCCATACGATGATATGGATGCCGATGTTTTTTCTATCCATTTAATTTAGTTTGTCTGCCTTAGGAATGAAATTTCACTTGTCCTTTTATAGCCACTCATTCGTCATTCAAAACCGCTCATTGGTACAAATTATTTTGAAGCCTTTCTAACAAACTCCAAATTTATATCAATAACAAACCATAAAGCTATGAAAAATCAAATTAAAGTTTCACTACCGCAAATCGAAGTTAAACAAATTCAGATTCTTAACCGCAGTACGTCTGCAAAAACAATGGTTTTAAATCAGCGCGGAAGTTATTTTCCAACAGAAACACTGGTAACAACATTAACTGGTATTTAATTATGAAAGCAACACTACTGAAAAAGCTTGGCCTGGAAAATTCGGCAACTGTGTTATCTGATGAATTAAGCGACATGATCGGCGGTGGTCAGTCAGAAGATGATATTCGCTTAAGCCTCAACCTTCCTTTCGAAGCAAAGTTATCGGGCTACGCCTTAATGCATGTTGCCCAGCGTAACCAGTACCATAAGCGGGTAAGCCAGGAAGACAGCCTGATATAAAACTGTAAATGCTGATCAATAGCAATATGACAGTAAAAAAATACAGTGTTGAACAAGGATATACTACATGCCTGAAAATCAATCTACCTATGAACAACGCTCGGAATGGCTCTGTTGAAAGTGCTTATGGAGGATAGCCATCTACTGTCCTCCAAGGCATTTCCATCTCCACCTGGCTTTAATCATTAATCTCAATTTTAAACTATTGAACATGAAAAAACAGCCTAAAATCAAACTTTCTTTAGCTAAGGAAACCATTGCTAAACTGAATGAGGAACAAATGGAACTGATTTCCGGAGGACATTCGGTTTGCAGCAAGTTAGTTACGGTGATTATGGAGGAAGGACTCAGTTCTTCAACTGAACAAGGAGGAAGTTGCAATCCAACATTTATGAAATCAAGAACCTGCCCGGCAACCGGTTCATGTGCTTGTACCTGCGATTAACTTAGTGATATAAAAAATATACAAAATGAAAAAGCAGCCCAAAGTCAAACTTTCCTTAGCAAAAGAAACCATTGCTAAACTGAATGAGGAACAAATGGAACTCATTGCCGGTGGACAGGGATTGCCATTAAATGGACCCGTTACTGCAAAAACAGAAGTAGATGCCTTAGGAGACGTTGGCAACTGTGGGCCGCAAACCGTTCAGGTTTCCAAAACATGTCCGGCCACAAGTTCATGCCTGTGCGTGTGCGAATAATGCAAATACCTAACCCTACATCACCATGAAAAAACAGCTAAAAACAAAACTTACATTGAATAAAGAAACAGTAGCAAAGCTTAACGAAGAGCAGATGGAACTGGTAGCAGGAGGTCAGGCTGCCGGGGCCAATGCAACAGTAGTGATAGACATTGGGCTTGATACTGATACAGGTAAATGCGGCGGTAGCACAGGTCCTTCATGTCCCATTCATTCCAAAACCTGTCCACCTACCAGTACTTGTTGCTGCGCGATTTAATAAATACCTGCACTAAATCACTAGAAAAAAAGACAGCCTAAAAAGGGCTTATTGAGTACAGAAACCTCGCAAAACTAAATTAAGAGCAAATGAAGCTGATAGCTGGTTGACATGCCTGGACACTGATGCAACAATTGTACCGGATGTTCTTTCAGAAACATTCTCAAGGAGCAAAGTCGGTGGTAAACAGACAGTAACGGTTTTCAAAAAACTGCTTTCAAATGAATCGGCTGTCAGTGATGCTAATAAAAAGCAAAATAACTTAATCAATCACCATAAAAAATCAAATCTTATGAAAAAACAACTCAAAACCAAACTATCCCTTAACAAGGAAACCATTGCCAAACTCAATGAAGAGCAGATGGAACTAATTGCCGGTGGTCAGGCTGCTGCTGATGGCTCCACTTTCGTAGTGGGCCTGAGTTTGGAAGCCGAAGCTGCCGACGGCGGCAGCTGTGGTCAGAAATCAATTATTGCTTCAAAAACCTGTCCTGCAACCAGTACCTGCGAGTGTAGCTGTAAATAATTAATCATCAAAACATCATGATATGAAAAAGCAATTAAAAACCAAACTTTCTCTAAACAAAGAAACTGTAGCCAAATTAAATGAGGAACAAATGGAGCTGATTGGTGGCGGCCAGGCCGCTGCTCAGGGATCGACGGTGGTTATTGGCTTTGAAGCTGAAGCTTCGGTAGCTGATGACGGTGGCAGCTGTGGTAAGCAATCCATCATTGCCTCAAAGACATGTCCGGCAACCAGTACCTGTAAATGTAGCTGCTAAAAACAATTCATCAATTTATAAACAAAACCTTGGAAAAAATGAAAAAACAATTAAAAACAAAACTTTCCCTGAACAAGGAAACTGTTGCAAAACTCAATGAAGAGCAGATGGAACTGGTAGCTGGCGGCCAGGCTGCTGCTGCTGGCTCTACGGTGGTAATCGGTATTGAGCTAAGGGCTGAAGCAGCAGCAGTAGAGGGTGATAGCTGCGGCAGGCAATCCATTATTGCTTCAAAAACCTGCCCTGTAACCAGTACCTGTGGGTGTAGCTGTAAATAATTAATCATTAACTATAAAAACCTCAGAAAAAATGAAAAAGCAATTAAAAACCAAACTTGCGCTGAACAAGGAAACTGTTGCAAAATTGAACGAAGAACAAATGGAACTGGTAGCGGGCGGTCAGGCTGCTGCTGCAGGTTCTACAGTTGTAATTGATATTCCGATTCTTTCTGCTGCAGAGGCTGAAGGCGGAAGCTGCGGTAAGCAATCCATTATTGCTTCAAAGACCTGCCCTGTAACCAGTACCTGTGGGTGTAGTTGTAAATAATTAGTCATTAATTATAAAAACCTCAGAAAAATGAAAAAGCAATTAAAAACCAAACTTGCGCTGAACAAAGAAACTGTTGCAAAATTGAACGAAGAACAAATGGAACTGGTAGCCGGTGGTCAGGCTGCTGCTGAAGGTTCTACAGTTGTAATTGATATTCCGATTCTTTCTGCTGCAGAGGCTGAAGGCGGAAGCTGCGGTAAGCAATCCATTATTGCTTCAAAAACCTGTCCGGCTACAAGTACATGTAAATGTAGTTGCTAAATCAAGATACATTGCCGGTAAGTGCCGGCAATGTTTTACACCGCAGCAGATCTGAGTATGCTGCACAATACTAAAAGCCATGAAAACATATATCATATTCATACTCGTTTTTTTAAGTACAGCTGTCTTTGCCAGCCATGCGAAAGCAGAAAGCATTGTTGCAGACAGTGTGAACTTAAAATTTACCGGTAAGGTAATCGATTCTGCTTCTAAAGAACCGCTCATTTACGCACAGGTAGTAATTAATGATGGCCCTAAAATAATTGCACAGGTACTTACCGATACTTTGGGCAGGTTCGAAGCGAAGATAAAGCCAGGCACCTATATGGTTAAGATATTTTATATGGGTAGCGAAAACCAAATTTTTAACCTCGTGGCTGCTGATAATCCAACGCACGCATTAAGTAAGGTTTTTAACGTAAAAATAAACACCGAACTGTTGAAAGAGGTTTCTGTATATGCCAGGCGCAAAGTAATTGAAAACACTGCCGAGAAGATCGTTTATCATGTAGACCGTGATCCGATGGCAAAAAACAGGTCGCTCAGCGAAGTGATTAAAAAAGTTCCGTTGGTTACCGTCGATTTTAAAGGCGTTCCTTCTTTAAAGGGCAGTGAAAAAGTGCAGGTTCAGGTTAACGGGCGCTCAGTTACCGACTATGCCATTCCGGTTGACCAGGCCCTTAAAATGATTCCAACGGCTAATGTAGAAAGCGTAGAAGTGATTACCAGCCCCGGAGCAAGCAGCGATGGCGAGAGCCTGGCCGGTATCATCAACATTATAACCAAAAATACGCTTTCTTTGGGCGGAAATCTTACCGTGGGCGTAGAATCAACCATTGGTAAAAGTTATACCACCAAGCCTACCTTAAATTTTACGTATGGCGTGGGCAAGGTAAACTTCTCGCTCAACGGAAGTTATACCAATTTTAAAACACTGGGTTTTAGCAGCCAGCTTTATTCGAGAAGTAATTTCTTACAAACACAACAGGGAAATTTAGGTTACGAAGGCAATCCTATTTACTTAAATGGAGGACTGTTTTACGAAATCAGCAAAAACCAATCGCTTAATGCAGGTTTTACCGCTTCAAATTCGCCATACACTTTTAACCAGAGCCTTCAAACCAATATCAATAATCAGGGAACAGTAAACGTATTTAATCGTTTTTCCGACAATTCGGTTAAAGCCAACAGCTTATCAGCCAATCTTGATTATAAATTAAAATTTAATAAACCCGGAAAAGAATTTAACGTTGGTGTTTTGTTCACTGCAGGTAAACAGGACAACCTGAATAACAGCACCAACAATTATGTTTCAGGTAATGATATACCTTTTTTAAGAGAGTTAAGCATTAATAACAGCAATATCCGTACACTTATCCTACAGACTGATTATAAACTTCCTTTAGGTAAACATAAGCTGCAGGCGGGTATCAAGATTACTAACAGGCATTTCGATTCGCAGTATCAAAATGCGATGAGCAACCAGCTGAATGCGGAGCCATCCATTTCCGACGAATATGCATACAATCAGGGGGTTTATGCCGCATTTGGCCAGTTGCAGTTGATGTTACCCAAAAAGTGGACCATGATCGGTGGTATGCGTTACGAAAGGACGCAGAACGATGCCAGGTTTATATCTAACCACAGTAGCGTAAACCAGGGATTTAATAGCTTTTTGCCTACTTATGTCATCGGGAGAAACCTAAAAAACGGCATGATCAGCCTTACTTACAGCTATAAGATTTCGAGGCCGGGCATTTCATACCTTAACCCCTTCCAGAATTTTGTAAATGCCAATACCGTATCGCAGGGTAATCCCGATCTACAGGCAGAACATAAAAATGGCCTAAACCTTGCCTTTTCGCATAATGCGGGCAAAGTTTATCTCTATGTTGATGCAAGTGCCGATTTCTGGTCGGATTATATTTTGCGTGTAAATCAGTTTGTTAACAATGTGAACCAGATTACCTATAAAAACATTGGTTCATACAGGCAGTTTGGTACTTCTGCAAACTTGAACCTGAGCATTACCAAGGCACTTGGTTTAAATGTTGGCGGTACCTTAAATCTCATCTCAACCAACGATGCGGCCTTTAATGCTACCTACAATGAGAAATTAAACTTTAACGCCAGTTTTATCGGTACTTACAATTTTAAAGGTGGTTATAACCTGCAAGCCGAGTATTACCTCTACTCGAAAAACTATTTTTTCCAAAGCAGGGTAGCACAACCCAATACCTCGGCGGTAAGCTTTAACAAATCTTTTATGAAAGATAAGATCAACCTGAGTGTAGGGGTAATCAACCCATTGAACAATAAAATAGAGTACGATATGCTGAACATCAACGGCGGCCTTACTAACCAAAATATCCAAAGCGTTTATGGCAGGGGGCTAACTTTCGGTTTTAGCTACCAGTTTGGTAATGATAAAGTAAATAAAAAGAGCAAAAGCAATATTAAAGATAACGATACCAAAGAAGGAAGTACTAATCCGATTGGTTTTTAAATAACAGACGATGAAAAGGGACGCGCTTAACCAACAATACCAGTTCTTGCCTAACCTGATGCTTAGGTTTCCATCTTACCACAGCGAGGGCGAGATAACCAAAGAAATGATCAGGGAATTTATCAAGGATGATTTCTTTATGGAAGCCTTGTGGATCGCCTCTAGGGATCTGTATGAGGCAGTACTTCGTATTGATACGATCACCGATCCGAAAAAACTCGAAAAGATCGAAGTAGCCTTATCCAAATATATCAACCGTACCAAAAACCGGGCAACACCTTTTGGCCTGTTTGCCGGATGCACACCCGTAACCTGGGCAACAGATACGAAGTTGGAACTGGGTGCCATCAATAAACACACCCGCCTGGATATGGGGGTACTCTGCACCATTTTCCGTTATCTGCTTAAGAATGAGCGCATCAAAAAATCTTTGAGTTACAGCGTAAACAAAACCCTTTATGATATCGATGGAAACTATAGGATGGTTGATTACAAAACCCTGGGCTACCGGAAATATACTGTATCGTCTGTTAGCGGATCTGAATATCTGGAGGGAATTATTAATTTCTGTAAACAAACAAAACCCTACCCTGCCATTGCTGCCTTTATTGCAGAAGCCTTTGAGGTAGAGGTTGAAGAAGCCGGTTTATTTTTGGATGAACTGATTGATGGGCAGGTTTTATGGAGCGATCTGGAACCGAGGGTTAGCGGTCCTGATTTTCTCGACCAGATTATTGAAAGTCTGGCGGATGTATTAACAGCAGATCCAGATCACGATGATGCCCTAACCTATCTTTTGGCCTTCAAAAAAATTAAGTCAGTTTTGGCGGATACAGGAAGTATTATACACAAAAAGGAAGAAATATCGGGCATACTACATCAGCTGAACATTGAGTTTAATAGCGAAAGTATGTTTCAGGTTGATCTTTACAAAGACGGTTCGGAACAAACGTTAAGTAATAGCTATGCTGATAAATTGATTGAGGCCGTCCAATTTCTGAGCCAGCTTACGCCAAAACATAACAATAAAGACTTGCAAGCCTTTAAAAACCGTTTTGCCGACCGTTATGATGAACAGGAAATCCCTCTTTTACAGGCTCTGGATCCCGAATCGGGCCTGGGCTACGCAGCCAATACACACCTGGCGGGCGAGGCGCCATTGGTACACCGCATGGTTTTCTCATCAGGCACCACCAGTGAGATCAGGGAGACCCAATACACCGAATTTAGCAAATGGTTGATCGGTTATTTAACCAGCAACCCTTTAAGTAAAGAAATCTGTCTTGATCAGCATGATCTGGGTAACCTCAATATCAACCCTAGTGATTTGCCTCCAAGCTTCTCTATCATTTTCAGGCTTAACGGGGGCGAAGAAGACCAGATTTATCTGGAGCATTGCGGCTGGCCAACCGGTGCCTGTATGATCGGAAGGTTTGGCTATGGCGATCAGAAATTTGAACAGATCCTGCAGGATATCAATACCGTAGAAAATGCTTATTACGAAGGCGCAGTAGTGGCCGAAGTGGCACATCTGCCCGAAGACCGCCACGGTAATATTGCCTCAAGACCAAAATTCAGGAATTATCAGATCCCTGTGCTGGCCGGAAGTGGATCGGATGAAAGCGAGATCAGTCTTAACGATCTCATGGTTTCAGTGCGCAACGGACAGCTTTATTTAAGAAGCAAACGGCTCAACAAAGCCGTGATACCACGTTTGAGCAATGCCCATAATTACGGCATGAATGCCTTGCCTGTGTATCATTTCCTTGGAGATTTACAAGGTGACGACCATAAATACTGGCTGGGATTAAACTTAGAGGTGTTGCCAAAATTGGGTATTTGTAAAATCCCAAGGATCAAATACAAGGAAGTGATCCTCTCGTTAGCCTCCTGGTACCTTCAGGCAGAAGATATTAAAGAGATTTTAACTGTAAATGCTCCTGATCATGATAAAAAGGTTAAACAATTCTTTGAGAAATGGGAACTGCCCCGGGTTTTCATCTTTGCTGATGAGGATAATGAGCTTTTGGTTCACCAGGAAAATCGTATAGAAGTGCTGGCCTGGCTATCAGCCTGCAAAAAGCGAAGCCAAATCGTCTTAAAAGAATATCTGCCGGTGAGTAACACCTTGTTAAAAGATGCAGATGCAAAGGCGGTTAATAATCAGTTTGTTGCCCTGTTAACCAGAAAAGATGATAAAAAAAGACCAAAGCCCGTATTTAATGCAAACCACCAGAATGATCAAGAAGTGAAAAGACAGTATTTTCCGGGAGAGGAGTGGCTTTACGTCAAAATTTACAGCGGCATAAAAACGGCCGATCAACTGATTGGCAATGAATTGCTTGATCTGGCAAAGCAATTGGTAAATACCGGATTGATAGACCAATGGTTCTTCATCAGGTATGCAGATCCCGAGCCACATTTAAGGTTCAGGGTGCATGTAACCACGCTGGATGGATTAGGAACCGTAATGCGCGAGATCAATAAAGCTTTTGAGAAACTATCTGAAACTGGTTTGATATGGAAAATGCAGTTTGATACCTACGAACGCGAAATAGAACGTTATACTGCTGGTGGAATTGCTTTGAGCGAACAGTTGTTCTATTATGATAGTTTAGCCGTATCAAGCTTTCTATCCCGACGCGATATGGTAGAGAGCTTTGAGCAGTTGCGCTGGCTATGGGGCATCCGATCAATCGACAGCCTGCTTAACGATTTTGAGTTTTCGCTTGCCGATAAGCTAAAAGTGATGGAAATACTTTCCGCTTCTTTTCATCAGGAATTTAATTCGGATGCTTTGCTAATCAAACAGCTATCGCAAAAATATAGGTTCAGCAAAGAACTGATCGCCAAACACCTTGATGCAGGCAACGACTTTTCAGGCTCAGACCTCTTACAGTACCGCAGTTTCGAAATCATTCCACTGGCACGGACCATTAAGAAGAAAATAGCGGATGGATCTATCAACCAGGATTTAAATAGCTTGTTGATCAGCTACATCCACATGAATATGAACCGCCTGTTCAAAACCAAGCACCGTGTACATGAGCTGGTGGTATACGACTTTCTTTTAATGTACTATAAATCAACTTTTCATCGTCAAAAAACCGGAATATGAACACTTTAGAAGTAGAAACCAACATCAATACCCGTATAAAAGTGGTATATGAGCAGATTAAACACCTACTGCACCATCAGGAAAATCAGGCCGATTTTATTACCAACGGAAACTTATTTAATGGCTACGCAGGGATCGTTTATTATTATTTCAGTCTGTTGAAAGCTTTCCCTGAAGGCGAAACCAACGCTTACATGGCGCTCGAAAAGCTGATCGAATCATACAACTCGCAGGAAAATATGGCCAGTAAATACATGACTTTCTGCAGTGGCTTATCTGGCTTTTATTTCCTGATCCAAAAACTGGTAGAACAGGAATATCTTGATGAACTGTTCCTTGAAGATGTGTTGCCTATCAATGAACTTATTTTTGAAGATACCCAGCGTTTGCTCAAAGACGAAAACACCGATTTTCTACATGGTGCAAGCGGACAGATGCTGTATCTTTTAAACTGCAAAAACGATCCTAACCGCGAAACATATCTCAATATTCTTGTGGATGAACTCCTTAAATTTGCCATCATTGACGAAAAAGGAATGCGTTTTCCAAATAGCACAGTAAAAGAATTTCAGAATACAGATAATATCAATATGAGCCTTTCGCATGGGAATGCCGGTATTTTATTGGTGCTGTTGAATATTTTCAATGGAGGCATTGCAAAGGAAAAACTGGAAAAAGCCATTAAACTGGGACTGGATTACTTTATCCACTACTACCATCCACGTAGCTCGGCTAACTTTTCGGCCTTCCCGCTCTTAGTTAACGAAGCCATGAACACACAGGAACTGCTTGATGGCGAGTTTTATGCCGAAAACTACAGTTGGTGTTATGGAGATTTGGCGGTAACCTGGCTATTGTACCAAAGCAGCATTGCGTTTGACGAGGTTGGCTACCGCGATCTTGCCGATGAGGTAGGCAAGGCAATGGCGCAAAGCATGATCAACGTACCACAATCAGGTATTAAGATCAACTCACATTTCTGTCATGGTACCTCGGGAATTGCCCTCTTTTTAAACCGTCTGTACCATTTCTCGGGCCTTCCGGTTTATAAGGAAGCTGCACAGATCTGGTTGGAAAGCACCCTGGATCACCTGGAAAACGACCTTAGCAAACCTGAGTTTATGAACAGGGAAGGTGCATTTGGCCTGTTGGAGGGTATAAGTGGGGCCATGTTTGTATTGACAGCTGCCGAACATGAAGATATTGCAGCAAACTGGACCGATATGTTTCTTTTATCTTAAATTTTAAAGATTATGGGTATCAACAAAATTGGATTGATGGATTTTGGTACAAGATCCAAAAAGATAGATAGCCTTTCGATCATCGAAAGTGTTATCGAAGATGCGGCTCTGGCCGAAAAACTGGGTTTTCACCGCCTGTGGTATGGAGAACATTTTATTACTTCGGCCAACTCGCCATGGTTTAGCCCCGATATGCTACTGCCCCTTATTTGCGGAAATACCAATACCATCCGTGTAGGCATTGCAGGTGTACTGGCAGGATATACCTCACCAATCAGAACCGCTTCGAGCTATAAAATGCTTAATAACCTGTTTAATAACCGTATCGATTTGGGTTTTGCAAAAGGTACACCAGGGGGGAATTTTTTACCTTTTTTTAGTCAGCCTAAAATTGCCAGTCACGAAGAAGGGATACGGCATATCCAGAGTCACATAGCAGCGATCAGCAGCCTGTTGCATGATGAGGACGAGCATGTTAAAAATGGTGTTATTCTGGCTCCCTATAGAGGCTCAGTTCCTTCACTGTGGAACCTCGGCGGTTCGCCTCACAGTTATCAGGCCAGCTTAAGCAACCAGCTCAACTGCTCCAGAACCCTTTTTCACAAAGGGGTAAACCTAGAACTGGGCCTCGACAATCTCAAAGCCTATCGGGAAGATTTCTATAAACAATTTGGCCGTTTACCTGAAGTGAATATTGCCCTTGCGGGTTTTACCAGTCCGAATAAGAGCAAAAGGGAGGAAGTAATAGCGCTTTCCGAAGCGGAATTTGACTTTGTAGAACCTAAAACAAGACTTTGCTGCGAACCACAGGAACTGTTCGATAAAATGTCGGCCTATGCGGAGATGTATGATGCAGATGAGGTTATATTTTTCGACATTGCCCGCGACCCAGATTACCGAAGAGAAAGCATGGCCTGGATGAGCGAAGTATTCGGTATGAAAAATAGACAACAATTAGTAGCCTAATTTAAAAATCCAACCATGTTTAAACTAAACTACAGACCATCGATTCCTATATACCGCCAGTTGGAAACAAAAGATTGCGGACCAACTTGTTTACGCATGGTATTAAGCTACTACGGTAAGTCTTATACTTTAAATACCATCAGACAGGCTTGCAGGGTTAACCGTGATGGAAGTACCTTTCTAGGGCTTAAGGTAGCGGCAGAAAAATTCGGCATGAATGCAATATGTGTAAAACTGCATTATAACGACCTAGTCAATGCCGATATCTGGCCCGCCATTATCCATTGGAAAACCAACCACTTTGTGGTGCTTAAAAAACTAACCAACGACGAGGCTGTGATTATCGATCCGGCACAGGGAAAAGTTAAAATAAGCAGATCTGAATTTCTGGAGCATTGGAATGCTGTAGAGGAAAAAGGATATGCCCTTATTTTAGAACCTGATGCTGATCTGGAACAATTGAATCAGGAAGAGCAGGAAGCACAAACAAACGTAAGTTTCTGGAAGCTCTTAGGATATTTGAAAAAGCACAAATCGTTGATTTTACAGTTATTGATCGGTTTAGTAGCCAGCTCGATATTGGAATTAAGTTTGCCCTTTCTAAGCAAATTGCTTATTGATAAGGGTATAAAACTCAAGGAAGTAAATGTTATTTACCTGGTGCTCATTGGTCAGGTGGTGGTGTTTGCGTCCAAATCTTTTATCGAATTTGTACGCTCATGGATCTTATTGTTTGTGAGCGTAAGGGTAAACCTAAATATTTTGGTCAGCTTTTTTATCAAACTGTTAAACCTGCCTCTGTCTTTTTTCGAAACACGTAAACAAGGTGATGTAATGCAGCGCGTTAACGACCATACCCGGATAGAAAACTTTTTGACAAGCAATACCTTAACAACCGTATTCTCTTGTTTCAACATCTGTGTATTGAGTATTATCCTGTTTCACTTTAGTAGCCTCCTGTTCCTTATTTTTGCAGGAAGCAGCATTTTATATGTAGGCTGGGTATTTTTATTCTTCAATAAGCGAAGGCAGATCGATCAGAAAAGATTTGAGGTAAATTCTTCGGTACAGAGCAAAATTGTACAGCTTATCGAAGGCTTTCAGGATATTAAAATCAGCAACTCTGCTGATCAGAAAAGATGGGAATGGGAATCGCTCATTGTGAAAGAGTTTAAGGTTAGGGTTAAAGGACTCACCTATAACCAATATCAACAGGCAGGCTCGCTGATCATTACTGAAATGCGAAACATCGGGATTACTTTTGTAGCCGCATTTATGACCCTCAGGGGTGAAATTAGTTTGGGAAGCCTTTTCGCCATCCAGTTTATAGTAGGCCAGCTTATTGCGCCAATAGAATCCCTGATTTTCTTTTTGCAATCATATCAGGATACAAAAATGAGTTTAGAACGGTTAAATGAAATCCACGATATCCAGGATGAACAACCTGAAACGGCTACAAAGGTAAAAATAAATCAGCTGATTGGTGATATTTCAATCCAGAATCTACAGTTCAGCTATCCTGGATTTGAAAATAAGGCCGTTTTCAATGGTTTGAACCTGGTGATACCTAAAGGAAAAATAACGGCTATAGTTGGACTAAGTGGAAGTGGCAAAACCACGTTATTAAAGCTTTTACTCAAACTATATGATCCAACCGGTGGGATCATTCACATCGGAAAAGAGAAACTAAATGATTTAGATGTTGGACAGTGGCGAAACCTATGTGGCACTGTTTTACAGGATGGTTTTATCTTCTCAGATACTATTGCAAAAAATATCGCACTGGGTTTTGAAGAGATAAATGAAGAACGGTTGCATGATGCAATCAAAATGGCAAACATAGGTGATTTTGTTTACAATTTGCCAAAAGGTATAGAAACTGAAATTGGTATTGGTGCAAATGGCATATCGCAGGGCCAAAGGCAGCGTTTGTTAATTGCCCGTGCAGTTTATAAAAATCCCGAATTGTTACTTTTTGATGAAGCGACAAATGCACTTGATTCGAACAACGAGCAGACTATTATGAATAACCTCAGGGATTTTTTTGACAACCGCACGGTTGTTATAGTGGCGCACCGGTTAAGTACCATCAAAAATGCCGATCAGATTTTTGTAATGGAGTACGGCAAGATATTGGAATCAGGAAACCATGATACTTTAATGAACAATAAAGGGCCTTATTTCAATTTAATCAATAATCAACTCGAAAAAATAAAATAATATGGAAATTCAGGATAAAATGAGTGCTGATATTAAGCATATACTTAACAAAAAACCTAAGGGTGTTATACGTTTTGGTTCTGGCATTATGCTAACAATAATCATAGTTTCAATCCTCTTTTATTTCTTTAAAGAAGATATCAAAATATTAAGTATTTTTAACTATTTCAGTTACACTAAATAATTAATTCAAACATATCCAAAATTTAATATTATGCATAGATATATTGTTTACATCTTGAGCATAGCATTTTTAAGTGCTTGCTCTTATGGTACATACGAAATGAACAAAGGCCCACTTAATATTGCAGCTAAAGCCAGTTACAAAGTAACCTACAAAGTATTGGCCAGTAGCAGTGCTACGGTAACGTTTACCGATGAAAGTGGAAACCAAAGAACTTTAGAAAATATATCTGGTGAATGGGAAAAAAGCATTGAAATAAAATCCGGACAAAAGGTTCAGTTTACTGTCGATTCGAAAGATAAACAGCAGGCATCCGTTCTGGTAGATCAAAAGCCCGTTTCTGATATAGAAAAAACTAATAAAACCGCACATTATAGCCTTAGTTTTGTATTACCATAGGCCGGGTTCAGTTAGCGGTTTGCAATTAAACAGTCAGCAATCCAATTAACCAGTAAATCCACCTTTCAATCCATATACTTCTCCCTGGTAATCTTCTTTCAGTAACTGCACCGCCATTTTACTCCTTTGCCCGGTTTGGCAATAACACACTACTTTTTTGTTCTTTGGGATACTTTTCAGGGATGATGTTAATTCATATAAGGAAATATTTACCCCACCCATATTGTTTTCCTCATGCTCATAATCTTCGCGTACATCGATCAGGAAAACTTCATCAGGAGATTCAGAAAGCCATTGATCTAAAGTGGCTTTATCGATTTCTTTTGAGCTGCTCACTGGAGTTTCAGCTTTAACTATTTCGGTTTGTTTTTCCTGTGCGATTTTAAATACGAGTACCGTATTGTTCAATGCATTAATGGTCATTAATTTACCGGCTAACGTTTCACCGATGCCGCAAATTAATTTAATCGCTTCGTTGGCCATATACAAACCGATTATTCCAGGCAACACCCCAATCACGCCACCTTCTCCGCAATTCATGCTTTCGGCTGGCGGTGTTGGGTAAAGATCTCTGTAATTTGTACTTCCCTGGTGATTAAATACGGCAACCTGTCCTTCAAAAGCCAGGATGGAGCCGAATATCAGGGTTTTGCCCAAGGTTACACAGGTATCGTTTACGAGGTAACGCGTATTAAAGTTATCAGAACAATCCATTACCAGATCATATTCCTGGCAGATTGATATTGCATTATCGGAAGTAAAACGCTCGTGATAAGCTGTAAAGCTGACGTGGGGATTGAGCACTGCAAGTTTCGCACTGGCTATCTCTGCTTTTGGCTGGCCAATATCAGTATGGTTATACAAAATCTGCCGGTGCAGGTTGCTTAGCTCCACTACATCATCATCTGCAATGCCTATTTTGCCCACGCCTGCTGCGGTGAGGTATTGTAATACCGGACAGCCCAGTCCACCCGCACCGATAATCAGTACTTTGGCCACTTTTAGCCGTTCCTGTCCCTCCAGGCCCAGTTCGGGCAAGATCATTTGCCGGTTGTAACGCTCTAATTCTGTTTTAGCTAACATGATTTATGGATTAAACTCCTATCCCAATCTTTCCAGATGGGTTCGTAACCTTGTTTTCTGATCATGGCGGCAATTTCCTGCGCCGAACGTTCATCAGATATTTCGAACTGCTCCAATGATTGTGGCGCTACTTCGTAACCACCCGGATTGGTTTTAGAGCCCGCACTAATGGCCGTGATCCCCAGTTTAATAATATGGTTTCTGAAAGTTTCTGTTTCGCGCGTAGAGATAGACAGTTCCACTTCACTGTTAAATAAACGATAGGCACAGATCAGCTGTACCAGTTCCTTATCATTCATCACCACTTTAGGCTCCAAACCGCCACTAAATGGCCGCAACCTTGGAAAGGAGATACTGAATTTACTCTGCCAATACTGTTTTTCAAGGTAAGATAGATGTAGGGCCGTAAAAAATGAATCTGTTCTCCAGTCTTCGAGGCCAATGAGCACGCCGAGCCCCATCTTATGGATGCCCGCCTGCCCCAAACGGTCAGGGGTTTCTAAGCGGTATAAAAAGTTCGCTTTTTTTCCTTTCGGGTGGTGTTTTCGGTAATCGTCCTGATGGTAGGTTTCCTGGTAAACCAACACTGTATTTAAGCCATGAGGAATAAGTATTTCATAATCTTCTACATCCAAAGGCTGTACCTCCATCGAAATATGGGCAAAATGCGGGCTGATCAGATCCAGAACTTTTTTAAAATAATCGGTATGCACGGTTTGGTTGGCTTCACCTGTTACCAGCAATACATGGTCGTAGCCCATGCCCTTAATCACGGCCACTTCCTGCATAATTTCTATGGAGTTAAGCGTTCTCCTCCTTACCTTATTATCATAACTGAAACCACAATAGGTACAGATATTATTACACTCGTTGGAGAGATAAAGTGGAATATACATCTGAATTACCCGGCCAAAGCGGTCTAATGTTAAACGCTGGCTGATCTGCGCCATATCTTCGAGATAGGGCAATGCCGCCGGGGAAATCAATGCTTTAAAATCTTCCAGCGTCCGTTGCTGGTTGTTTAGGGCGTTTTCTACATCTGCCGCCGTTTTGTCGTAAATACTGGCCTTGGTATCGTCCCAGTTGTAGTGCTCAAATACTTCGTTAAAACTCTTCATCTAAAAATGCGGTTAATGGACTGCTTGCTGCAGCTTCATGTTGCTGGCTGCCCAGTTTAGATTTAAAGGCCATTCTGCCGGCTTCAACAGCCAGTTTAAATGCCGTTGCCATATTGGCCGGGTTTTTGGCAATGGCAATCGCGGTATTCACCAAAACGGCATCCGCCCCTATTTCCATCGCTTTTGCGGCATCAGATGGTGCACCAATACCGGCATCTACAATTACCGGTACCCGGCTCTGGCTGATGATCATTTCTAAAAAATCGATTGTTCTCAAGCCCTTGTTGCTGCCGATTGGGGACCCGAGTGGCATTACCGCTGCGGTTCCCACATCTTCTAACCGTTTGCATAAAACGGGATCGGCATGGATGTATGGCAGCACCACAAAACCGAGTTTAACCAGTTCTTCCGTCGCTTTGAGCGTTTCAATAGGATCGGGCATGAGGTATTTAGGATCTGGGTGGATTTCCAGCTTGATCCAGTTGGTCTCTAAAGCTTCGCGTGCCAGTTGAGCAGCAAAAATGGCTTCTTTTGCATTGCGCACGCCAGAAGTATTGGGTAATAAATTAATGTGCGGATATTTAAGGTGCTGGAGGATATCGTCGTCTTTGCCTTTTAAATCAACGCGTTTAAGCGCTACCGTAACGAGTTCGGAGGCAGAGGCGATTAAAGCATTTTCCATTTCTTTTGCCGAAGAAAATTTTCCGGTACCGGTGAAGAGGCGCGAGCTGAAGGTTTGATCTGCTATAGTTAACATATTTAGGGCTTTAAAGCGGATGCATGGTGAATTTTACTGATGATTTCTGCTAAAGCAGTTGAAGTTTGGACTTGATTGGTGAGTGCTGCCGAGATGGCAATTCCGTAAATTCCGGTTTTGAGTATAGTCGGAATATCTGCTGCTTCAATGCCACCAATGGCAATAATAGGCGTACTTATTCCGGCTTTCCTTACTTTATCCATCAACTTCTGGTATCCTTCCAAACCTACAATAGGGCTTAAGTTTTCCTTTGTTCTCGTAAACCTGAAGGGGCCAAGGCCAATGTAGTCTGCTCCCTCCGCCACCCTTTGCCGGATGTGTTCGAACGTATTTGCCGTACCTCCGATGATCTGGTGTTTGCCGATAATTTTTCTGGCTTCGGGAACAGGCGTATCCTGCAGACCTAAGTGCACGCCATAACTATTTACGGCCTTTGCCAGGTGAGGATAATCATTGATGATCAGTTTGGCCCCATAGGTTTCACATAAAGCCTGCGCGGCTTTTGCAAAAGGTAGAATTTCTGCCTCCGTCTGGTTTTTCATGCGGAGCTGGATCCACTTGCCTCCTGCCTGGAGCACCTGCTCAATGGCATCGATATGGGTACCTGTTTTAGGCGCTTGCGATATATACTGTAGGGACGCTATCATATGGGTATGGTTAAATTTTTTGATAAAGCCTGGCATTTCACTAAGGCTTTTTTAAAAGTGGTTATGGCTTGTGAAGGGTCATTCCAGATGCTGCCCAAAAGTGCAATGCCATCGAAATTCATTTCTTTAACCTGATTAATTTCAGTTAAACCGATGCCGCCAACGGCAATGATTTTAGGTGCGGCCTGATGTTTTTCCAAGCGGAAGTGAGACGGAATCATACTTTTATAACCCGGCTTGGAAAGGCTGTTAAACACAGGACCAAAGAAACTGTATTGATATTGACCGATCTCCTCCCTGTCGGCCAGGTGATGGATAGAAGTGCTGAAGATTTTATTTTCCGGCAATTCTCCATTATGCCTTTCCTTCCTGAAACTTTCGGTGTGGTGAATCCGTTGGATATGGTAATCGCCAGCAAGTGAATGAAAATGATGCAAAGCAATCCGTGAATGATATTCAGGTGAAATCCCTTCAATGATTTTCCGGTAAGCTGCTTCGTCAGCATTTTCTTTACGTAGGTGAAAAACCTGTAAACCGGCTTCGAAAAGCTGGTTAATCAGGCTACTTTCTTCTTTAAAAACGGTCGGTTTAGAGATTACAATAAGTTCCATCATAGGCTAGGAATAAATTTCGCTTCCTTTTTCGGTAAACTCTTTCGATTTTTCCTCCATACCTTTGGCCAAAGCTTCATCTGCGGCTACGCCTTGTTTTGCAGCATATTCGCGCACATCCTGTGTAATTTTCATCGAACAGAAGTTTGGTCCGCACATCGAGCAGAAATGCGCAATCTTGGCGCCATCTGCGGGCAAGGTTTCATCATGGAATTCTTTTGCCGTATCCGGATCGAGCGATAAATTAAACTGGTCTTCCCACCTGAATTCGAACCTGGCCTTGCTTAAAGCATTATCACGGTATTGCGCCCCGGGATGTCCTTTGGCCAGATCGGCAGCATGGGCAGCAATTTTATAGGTAATTACACCATCTTTAACATCTTTTTTGTTGGGCAGGCCCAAATGTTCTTTAGGCGTAACGTAACAAAGCATGGCTGTTCCGTACCAGCCAATCATGGCAGCACCAATAGCAGATGTAATATGGTCATAACCTGGTGCAATATCGGTCGTTAGAGGTCCTAAGGTATAAAATGGCGCTTCAGCACAATGCTCAAGCTGTTTTTCCATATTGGCTTTAATCAGGTGCATGGGTACATGTCCGGGACCTTCAATAATGGTCTGTACGTCATGTTTCCAGGCAATTTTGGTTAGTTCGCCAAGGGTTTCGAGCTCCGAAAACTGCGCAGCATCATTTGCATCTGCAATACAGCCCGGCCTTAAACCATCACCTAAAGAGAAAGCTACATCGTAAGCTTTCATGATCTCACAGATTTCTTCAAAATGCGTGTACAGGAAGTTTTCCTTGTGATGCGCCAGGCACCATTTGGCCATGATCGATCCGCCACGCGAAACAATTCCGGTAATCCTTTTAGCGGTTAAGGGTACGTAGCGGAGCAGTACACCAGCATGGATGGTAAAATAATCAACCCCCTGCTCGGCCTGCTCGATTAAGGTATCGCGGAAAATTTCCCAGGTAAGGTCTTCCGCTTTTCCGTTTACTTTTTCCAGGGCCTGGTAAATGGGGACAGTACCGATCGGCACCGGCGAATTTCGGATAATCCATTCACGGGTTTCGTGGATATTTTTTCCTGTAGAAAGATCCATAATGGTATCGGCACCCCAACGACAGGCCCAAACGGCTTTTTCTACTTCTTCTTCTATGGTAGAAGTAACCGCGGAATTGCCAATATTGGCATTGATTTTTACGAGGAAATTACGGCCGATAATCATCGGTTCCAACTCCGGGTGGTTAATGTTGCAGGGGATTACGGCACGTCCGGCAGCCACTTCATCCCGAACAAATTCCGGCGTGATGTATCCTTTTGGGGTATTGGCACCAAAACTGTTGCCCTGGTGCTGATGGTTCATGACCTCGTGCTGATTGCCCAATTGTGTATTCAATAATTCAATCTGTTGATTTTCCCTAATGGCGATGTATTCCATTTCGGCTGTTATGATGCCTTTTTTGGCATAATGCATCTGCGATACATTGGCACCAGGCTGAGCTTTATAAGGTTTAGTAGTATAATTAAAACGCAAAGCATCAAGTTTATCATCTGCAAGGCGTTGTTGGCCGTAAGCAGAAGATAATCGATCAAGCTGCGTAACATCCTCCCTGTCTTTAATCCATTGTTCCCTTAAGCGTGGAAGCCCTTTCCGTACATCAATAACGGCATTTGGATCAGTGTAAGGGCCGCTGGTATCGTAAACCGTTACCGGTGGATTCGGTTCGGTTAAACCAAATCCATTGTGGATTTTGGTTTCCGTTAAGCTGATTTCGCGCATGGCCACCTGGATATTGTGGATTTTTCCGGGTGCAAATATTTTGCGTGAAGCCGGAAATGGACTGCGGCTGATGACTTCCTGATCTGGTGTTTTTTCTTGTTTCATGTTGAATGTTTTGAAGGAGAGAAGAAGATAATGAGTGATTTATTGAATGAGTGAATGACTAATTGAGTGAAGGAAAATGAAGGAATGATTGAGTGAATTTTTGAATGTAAGTATCCCGGTTCCATCATTAAAATTCCCTTATTCAATCCTTATATTACCCTCCCTGCGTGGCCTTGATGACGATGACCTGATCGCCTGGGTTTAACAGATAGGTGTCCCAAACAGATTTGGAAATGATGGTTTGGTTAACGGCTATTGCAATGCCATTTGTCTCCGTTGAAATGACAGCAGTAAGCATCTGTTCGATAGAACACGATTCGTTAAGTTGGTAGTTTTGATTGTTTATAGTTACTTCCATATTTTAAAAAATTGGAAAAACTATAGAGATTGCCCCAGAATGGAGGTCGAAAAGACAGCAATTATAAAATTGCTGTCACTTTTCCCTTCGGCAGTACTAACTGCATCAGGTTCAAAGGGTATTTCTCAGCACGTAGGCACCCCTAAAGTTTTTTTGTAAATATAGGCGATTAAATTTTTAATGCAAGAAAAAAATGATATAGATAAAATCTATTGATTGCTATTGGTAATATCATTGTCATTCTGAACGCAGTGAAGAATCTTTAAGTGATTAATGCAAAAATCATTAAATAAAAATCTTTCGTTATACTACATTGACGTTATTTTGTAATTACCTATTAATGAGCAGAATGCGGCATCATGCATTTCCGTATAGCTAGGCCATAGCACCGTATCGCCGTTCTCCTTAAAACCGGCCTAATAAATTTTTCGGACTACACTTTTCTAGCCATAACACTGGCTTTGAAAGAAAAATTTTCAGCCGGCATTTTTTGTTACTTTTTGATGCCAAAAAGTAAGAGCCCTTCGGCGGCGGTGAGCCGAGGCAAGAATTGTGCGAAGGAAAAAACGTCAATCATATTGATTTTTATATCATAAATTATCCCTCAGGATGACAAATTGGAGCGAGTGAGCGCCCAATTTTTGGCTTACCAGACTGCCGACTTCGGACTAAAGACTATGGACTGGCCAACCGCTTTTCGCAAAACACAGAATTTTTTTTACCTTTGCACCATCATCAAATCACCTAATTCATGTAAGATTCATTTCTTTTCCAAAAAATAGATAACAGGCAGAGCGGTTCCGTTGCTGCAATTATTTACCCATAAAAAAAGAAATTTATGCTTAATCTACAAGGGGCTAGCTATATCCATGCTAATGGAAATTTATTGTTTTCAGATTTAAATCTCACCATCAACAAACACGAAAAAATTGCACTCATTGGCCATAATGGCGCAGGAAAATCAACACTTTTAAAAATTTTAGCAGGTAAACTCGTGCCAACTGGCGGACATGTTAAGGCAGAATCGACGCCTTATTATGTACCACAGCTTTTTGGTCAGTTTAATGATTTCACCGTCGCACAGGCACTCCGGATTGAAGATAAACTAAAAGCACTGAACAAAATTCTCAACGGAGAAGTGACCGAGGAAAACATGTTTATACTTAATGATGACTGGGCCATTGAGGAGCGCTGTGCGGAAGCTTTAAGCTATTGGCGGTTGGAAGATTTAGACTTAGACCAGAAGATGGAAAGTTTAAGCGGCGGACAAAAAACCAGCATATTTTTAGCCGGCATCGCTATCCACCGCCCGGATATTGTTTTGCTGGATGAACCGACCAATCATTTGGATCTGGAAGGCAGAAACAGGTTATACGATTATATCCGATCAACCCGGACTACTCTAGTGGTAGTGAGTCATGACCGTACTTTATTGAACCAAATTGAGAAAGTTTGCGAATTAAGTTCGCATGGAATAACCCTATACGGTGGAAATTACGATTTCTATGCTGCACAAAAGAAAATTGAAAATGAGGCTTTGAATCATGATCTAAAAGCGAAGGAAAAAGCACTCCGTAAGGCTAGAGAAGTAGAAAAGGAATCACTTGAGCGGCAATTGAAGCTTGATGCCAGAGGCAAGAAAAAACAAGAAAAAGCGGGATTGCCGACTATTTCGATGAATACGTTAAAAAACAACGCAGAAAAAAGCACGGCAAAGTTGAAAGGTGTACATGCCGAAAAGCTTGACCATATTTCTTCTGAATTAAGCCAGCTCAGGTCTGTAATGCCTGATGCAGATAAAATGAAAATCGTTTTCGACCAGGCTACACTGCACAAAGGAAAAAGTATTGTGGAGGCTAAAGCGCTCAATTTTGCTTTTCGAGATCAGTTACTTTGGAAGGAGCCGATTAGCTTTCAGGTTTTTAGTGGTGAGCGTTATGTCATAAAAGGTAGAAACGGATCGGGAAAAACCACCTTGATTAAGCTTATTTTGGGACAGCTGCAGCCCTCAACGGGAAGTTTAAACCAGGTGGGCATTAGCTCCATGTATATTGATCAGGATTATTCCCTTATCGATAATCAGCTCACCGTTTACGAACAGGCCCAGCAATACAACTCGGGCGCATTGCAGGAACATGAAGTAAAAATCCGTTTAAACCGGTTTTTGTTTGGAAAAACCGACTGGGATAAACCCTGTTCTGCCTTGAGTGGCGGCGAGAAAATGCGGTTAATCCTTTGTTCGTTAACCATCAGCAACCAGTCGCCCGATCTGATTGTATTGGATGAGCCCACCAATAACCTTGATATCCAGAATATAGAAATTTTAACGACAGCCATTAATGACTACCAGGGAACACTTCTGGTTATATCGCACGATGAATATTTTCTTGACCAGGTACAGGTAGAACATACCATACATCTTTAAAATAAATATATAGCCTTATCTTCGTCTGAAATATTAACCCAGTACACCTATGCAAAGCCTGTCAGCATTAAAAAACGGAAAACTTAAAGGAGCGGTTTCGTTAAAACTTTCTGAAAACTTAACTGAATTCCCTATAGAAATATTCGATTTGGCTGATACATTGGAAGTACTGGATTTATCATCTAATCAATTAAATTCGTTGCCAACAGATTTCGGCCGGTTAAAAAAACTGAGAATTTTTTTCTGTTCTGAAAATCTTTTTTCGGTTTTACCAGAAGTACTGTCCGATTGCCCTGCTCTGGATATTGTGGGTTTTAAATCCAACCGGATTGAAGTCGTACCGCCAAAGTCGATCAATCCGAATTTACGCTGGTTGATCTTAACAAATAACAACATTGTTGAACTACCAAAAGAAATTGGTCTTTGCAAAAGGATGCAAAAGCTGATGTTATCTGGCAACCGTTTATCTACACTGCCTGATGAATTGAGCAATTGCCGGAATTTAGCATTATTGCGGATTGCGGCGAATAAACTCTACGAATTACCGCAGTGGATTATGCAACTGCCAAAACTATCATGGATTGCATTTTCTGGGAATAATTTTAGTAAAACACCAGCTGTTGAAACACTTTCACTGATCAACTGGCATGATTTGGAAATCAGCCATTTGTTGGGCGAAGGGGCATCAGGCATGATTTCAAAGGCCTATCAGACAGTTGGCAATGAAAAGCAAGATGTAGCGGTTAAAATATTTAAGGGCGATGTAACAAGCGATGGTTTGCCGGAAGACGAAATGACAGCTTATATCGCTGCAGGTTATCACCCGGGCCTGGTTAATCTAATCGGGCAGGTTGCTTTACATCCGGAAGATAAAAAAGGACTGGTAATGGACCTGATTCCGAATCATTTTTATAATCTTGGCAATCCACCGAGTTTAGAAAGCTGTACCAGGGATGTTTTTCCTGCTGATCGAAAACTTTCTGAAAAACAGATTATCAGTATCGCTAAAACCATTGCTTCGTTAGCAGCTCAACTCCATGAAGCAGGCATTATGCATGGCGATTTATATGCACACAATATCTTGACTGATGATGAGGGCAGCACGCTGTTCGGTGATTTTGGGGCAGCAAGCTTTTATGATAAAACAGCTAAAACAGCAGATGCGTTTGAAAGAATAGAAGTTAGTGCTTATGGATACCTGCTGGATGATTTACTTTCTTTAAAAAACGAAGAGGTAAGTGAGGAAGTTTATAAAATGATCAGCGAACTCAGAGATGCCTGTTTGGCTACGACGCCCTTAGAGAGGCCTGATTTTCAGGAGTTGGTTGGGGCGTTCCAATAGAAAAATCGTCATCTCGACTGGAGCGCAGCGAAACGGAGAGATCTTATAATCAAGTTAAAGATTTCTCCGCAAGGTCGAAACGACGATTACTTTATAAAAAATATCAATCCTGTTGTTTTTTTGCCCAATCCAATCTTCTCTGATCAGGTGTAGTTGTAACCTTAAAATTTTCGAAGGTGGCGTTAAAACCTTTACCATCCGGACAGGCGGCTACCAACCCGACCATTACAGGTGCGTTATCTTTAAAATAACAGGTACGCAACATGGTATATTTTTTATCATCCAACGAGTAGAAAATCTCAACTGCATCCAGTTTTCTAACCGCTTTCATCCAGATTGATGCAGGTGCTTTTTCCAGTTCTACCACGCTCCAGTCGCTCGTTTTATGCGTGACAACGGCACTTACATTTTGTTTCCCATTAACAAATTCTACTCCCGCTTTTATCCACTCTTCTTCATTAATGCGAAGCATCAATCCCATCTGATCAAAAGTAGTTACATAATTTCCGGTAATTTTTACCTTCACCTCAAACTCGCCCCCATAAGTAGCATAGTAAAAGGGTGCATCATCAACCGTAAAACCATAATGCGCAATGCGCCAATAATCGGTTTTTGCGGGCACGAACATGCTGAAGGTATTTTTATCTTTAATTTCCCATTTTTCGGGTTCGTTAAACCAGTTCATTTTGGCTAAACTCTGGGCATAGGTTTTGGCGCTCATTAAAGAAAATAGTACCGCAATTATGGCAAGTGATTTAAGTTTCATTTGTGTGTTTTGTATGTGGTGTGATGCAAACATAATGCAGGAAAAAATTTTGCTAAAGGACATACATCACTATTTTAACGTGATGATTATCACACCAGCATTTGGTTAAAATAAGTTTATCAGGTTTAAAAATCTTGAATAAACAGTACATTTGTTTGCATCAGAAACATGGAATTAGATTTTTTACGGACACACATCCATCAGATCGTTTGTTTAACAGATGAAGAATTTGATCATGCTGCATCTTTTTTTACCAGGCGGAGATACAAGAAACACCAGTATATTATCCAGGCAGGTGATGTGGCCAGTCAGGAACATTTTGTAGTGAAGGGCATTGTAAAATCTTCTTATACCGACCACGAGGGAAAAGAATACATTTTACAGTTAGCCATGGAAGAGTGGTGGTTTTCCGATCCAAATGCTTTCAATACAGGTATGCCTGCTACTTTAAATGTAGACTGTATAGAAGATACGGAAACGCTTTCTATTTCATTTGAAAATAAGGAAAAACTCTGTGCCTCCTCTCGCAAGATGGAGTATTTTTTCAGGAAAAAATATACCACAGGCAATATGGCCTTACAAAAAAGGGTATTGGCTTTATTGAGCAACAATGCCGGCGAACGTTACAAGCAATGGCGTAACCAATACCCTTCTCTACAAAAAAGGATTCCGAAAACCCTTATTGCATCTTATCTTGGCGTAACCAGAGAAACTTTAAGCCGATTATCACTTTAATTTCAGCGTTCTGTTTGGTTCTGCTTTTACCACGAAGGTTATAAAGAAAAGGCATGAACAGTGGGGAGCATATTGAAGATGATCGCACGACTCTGCTGATCAGATCAAACTCAAAGTTCTGGCGCAACTAATCAGAAAAACCAGTTTAAAAACACACTACTTCCCAAAACCGCGACCAGGTTTTGCCTGCCCCAAGTTTTATGATCCCCTCTTTGCCGGATAGCTCCTGGTTGTGGTTAACGCCATCAGCAACTCCGCACCAGGGCTCTAAACACACAAATGGTGCATCGGGTGCCGCCCATATCCCAAAGAATGGAAACTCCTCAAAATTGAAGTGCAGGCCGTTATCGTTTTTGGTGTTCAGTAAACTAATGCTGTTGCTTTGCAGGTTTTTAAAAACCAGTGCATCGTTATAGAACAGCTCATGTGTAAGCTTCAGCTTATGCGCATTAAGCGCTATATTTTTGGTTTCGTTGGTTACCAGTCCATCTTCCAGTTTCCAGTAGGTTAATTGCTCATCAGCATTAAAGGAGAGGTAATAATCTTCATAAACGGTATCTGGCGTGTTGGGTACCGCAAATGCCGGATGTGCGCCAATAGAGAATAAAAGTTCGCTCGTACCGGTATTCTTTACCTCGTAAGTTAATTTTAACTTTCTGTCTATCAGTTGATACTTCAGTTTAAGCTCAAAATAAAACGGATATGTTTTTAAGGTGTCAGCATTTTGGGTTAACGTGAAAATGCCCTCGCTTCCACTTATCTTTTCAAAATTAAAAACATTGTCCCTGGCAAAACCATGACGGGGTAATTCGTAGTGTTTACCCTGGTAAATGAAGCTGTTGTTTTTTAATGAGCCAACAATAGGAAATAGTACCGGGCTATGTTTTGCCCAATACTTTGGGTTGGCATTCCATAAATATTCAAGTTTGGTTTCTTTACTAAATAAACCTTGAAGTTCTGCGCCTTTAGCCGCCAGGCTAACTTTTATATAATCGTTTTCGAGAGTTATCATTACAGGTTAAAATTAGCAAAATTTGTGCTTTGAAACTACATTTTATTAAAAATCAATCCCATCAGATTCGATGTTAGCGTTAGGCGTTTGGTGCAATTATAACATCAAACGCCCAACTCCAGACTAGCCTTTCTCTTCCCAGATACACGCAATATTAACAATGGTTTGTACAGCCTTTTCCATATCCTGTACGCTTACCCATTCTTGTTTGCTATGAAAAGCATGTTCTCCGGCAAAAATATTGGGACATGGTAAACCCATATAAGAAAGTCGTGAGCCATCAGTCCCGCCACGGATACTTTGTTGTTTAGGTACTACACCAGCTCGTTCAATCGCCTCAATACCATATTGTACAATTTTAGGATGCTGATCCAAAACCTGTTTCATGTTGCGGTATTGTGGTTTAATATTAAGCTTGTAGCTGGATTTTGGATAGTTAGTCATTACTTTTTTTACAGTTTCTTCCAAAAACCTGCCATGTGAAACTAAGTTCTCATCGGTAAAATCCCTGAGGATGAAATGTGCCTCTGCCTCTTCTACCTGTCCGTTAATACTTACCGGATGGATAAACCCTTCTTTCTGGTGCGTGGCCTCTGGTGTAAGGGCATCTTTTGGCAGTGAATCTAAAATTTCGGCAAGAATCTTAATTGCACTTTCCATCTTTCCTTTTGCAAACCCCGGATGTGTACTTACACCATAAATTTTAAGGGTAGCTCCGTCGGCAGAAAAAGTCTCATCTTCGATTGATCCGAGTGTTTCCCCGTCAATGGTATAACCAAAATCGGCACCTAACTTCTTCAAATCAACTTTGTCTACGCCTCTGCCAATTTCTTCATCAGGGGTAAAAAGAAGCTTTATGGTTCCGTGTTTTACCTCTTTGTTTTTCATTAAAAAGGCCGCTGCTTCCATAATTTCTGCTAATCCTGCTTTATTATCTGCACCCAATAAGGTTGTTCCGCTGGCGGTAATAATATCATTGCCAATCTGTTGTTTCAGGTCTTGGTGTTCAGCAAGTCTGATTACAATGTGGTTATCATCTGGCAGAACCAGGTCTTGTCCCTGATATTTTTCATGAATAATCGGTTTAACATTTTCTCCGCTACAATCAGGCGAGGTATCCATGTGAGAACAAAAGAAAATTACGGGTAATTGTTTATCTGTATTTGATGGGATGGTTCCATAAACATAGCCGTTATCGTCCATTTCGGCATCAGAAATTCCAATTTCCTGCAATTCCTCAACCAATACCGCCGCTAAGTTTTTTTGCTTTAAAGTTGAAGGGCAGGTAGGAGAATTTGGATCGGATTGGGTATCAATTTTTGCATATTTTATGAACCGCTGTTCAAGCGATTTGTTAAAGTTGGTGTATGTGCTCATAATTCAAAGGTAAAAGTTATAGATATCCGATAATCATCTTATTTTTGTAAAAAAGATATGATTTTTTATTCATTGAGAGCGACTTATATAACCTTTCTGTTTGTTTTTATTGGAAGTTTTTCCTTTGCTCAATCCAACTATTTCAAAATGTCTTATGGTTTTGGCGGTGGCATGAATAAATCATATACCGATGTATATGAGGGAGACTATGGGAAAATTGTTTACGGTGTTTTTGATTATCACATCACCCCTTTTTTGACAATGGGACTGGAAGGGCAATACGGAAGGATTAAAGGGGGGATTGCTGTTAAAGATCCATCTGGCCGTTGGTTTGTCAATAAATATACCGCACTTACAGCTAACCTGAAACTGATGTTAGGGGAACTTGTTAATTATCGCCAGGGAGGATTACTGTATAACATGAGGGGGATATATGTTGGCTTCGGATTGGGAGCGATAAATAACAACATATCCAACATTGCAAGGTATCCACCTCATACTTCCGGTTCTGACAGACAACCCTATGGCGGAGAAGATAAAAGCACTAACCTGTTATTGCCGATAAATTTGGGTTTTAATTATTACATAAAAGATTCCTTTGGTTACATGAGGTATGTAATTAATTTAAATGCACAGTCTAACTTTACTTTTGGCGAAGGCTTAGATGGTTATAATGAGTCGAGACTAAGCGCTAATAATACCTATCCGGACATGTATAATTCCATTACTGTAGGCTTCAGGTATCTGTTCGGTAACGTTCGCTCGTACCATAAAACGCTATAAACTCTATTTATCAATAGCATGAGGATATTATTATTGGTTTTTACATTTTCCTTTTCATTAACTTCAATGGCACAGCAATCGCCTTTTGAATTAAGTGGAAAAACAGCAACTACAACATACACTGAAGCCATATCTTATTATAAAAACCTGGCTAAAACCTACCGGCAAGCCAAACTGTTAACCTATGGGCTTACTGATTTTGGAAAACCTTTACACTTATTGGTTTTATCACGTGACCTGGTGTTCGATCCGGTGCAGATCAGGAAGCAAAATAAAAGAATTTTATTGATCAATAATGGCATTCATCCAGGCGAACCAGAAGGGATAGATGCATCGATGATGCTGGCTCGTGATCTGCTCAAAGCAGGTAAATTGCCAAAGGATGTGGTAATCTGCATCATTCCGCTTTACAATATAGACGGCAGTTTTAACCGTAGTGGAACATCAAGGGCAAACCAAAATGGTCCGGTTGCCTACGGTTTTAGAGGAAATAGCAAAAACCTTGATCTGAACCGTGATTTTATTAAAACAGATTCCAAAAATTCGGCAGCATTTCAACTCATTTTTAACACCTGGCAGCCCGAAATATTTGTAGATACCCACACCAGCAATGGCGCCGATTATCAATATGTGATGACGCTTATCCCGACACAAAAAGATAAGCTAAACCCTATACTTTCTGATTATTTAACCAAAACGTTAGTGCCTGATTTATATTCCGGTATGGAAAAACTGGGTTATCCGATGATTCCTTATGTAAACTCGATAGGCGAAACCCCTGAAACCGGGATAACCGGTTTTATTGAATCGCCACGTTACTCTACTGGTTATACCACGCTGCACAATACCATTGGGTTTATGCCCGAAACACATATGTTAAAATCGTACGATTTACGCGTGGATGCTACTTACAAGCTTTTGAAAACCTATATCCGGGTGATGGAACGGGATGCCAAAATCATTGGGGCAAATAAGAAAAAGGCCGATGAGGCTGTTGCAGCACAAAGAGAATATCCTTTAGCGTGGAAACTAAACAAAAACGATGTTAACGATATCCCATTTAAGGGATTTGAAGCAGGGCAAAAGCCCAGCACGGTAAGCGGAGCTGAACGTTTATATTACGATCGTAGCAAGCCTTACGTCAAAACCATTAAAGAATGGAACAAGTATGAACCCGCATTATCTGTTCAAAAACCTGTTGCCTATATCATCCCAAAAGCATGGGATCGGGTAATTACGCTGCTTAAACTGAATCAGGTTAAACTCAGGGAATTAAAAAGTGATCAGAAAATTGTTGTCGACAGTTATTACATCGGTGATTTTAAAACCGGAACCAAGCCATATGAAGGCCATTACCTGCACTCAGGTGTAACTATAAATACTGTTCCACAAAAGCTGCAATACTATGCTGGCGATTATGTGGTTTATGTAAACCAGCCAGGCAACCGGTATATTGTAGAAACCTTAGAACCTCAGGCCACAGATTCTTATTTCAACTGGAATTTTTTCGATTCTATTCTGGATATGAAAGAGCATTATTCGGCCTATGTTTTTGAAGATACGGCTACAGAACTGCTAAAAAATAACCCTGATTTAAAAAGTAAACTGGACGCCAAAAAGTTGGCTGACCCTGAATTTGCAAAGAATGGTGCCGCACAACTTGATTTTGTGTATAAAAATTCTGATTATTACGAAAAAACACACAACAGATATCCGGTTGCACGTTTGGTTACAGATGTAAAACTGGATTTAAAATAAGCCCAAATGGAATACTTCAATATAGCACCAGTTGCCTCCTTAATTTTCGTTTTTACCATCATTACCAGCCTTTACGCTTTCTACGATCATTCGATTTATGGAAAATTTATGCTACATCCTTTTAGTGTTTCTAAAGGGCAGAATGTATATACATTAATTACCAGCGGACTTGTGCACGCCGATTGGATGCACCTCTTTTTTAACATGTTTACTTTTTACGCTTTTGCCTTTGCGCTTGAGAGTATGATGGGGAGCTGGCGGTTTGGATTGCTTTACTTTTTGGGTCTGGTATTGAGCGATCTGCCAACGGTAATCAAACATAAAGATAACTTTCACTACAATAGTCTGGGCGCTTCAGGCGCAATCAGCGCGGTGCTTTTTAGTTATATATTGTATAACCCAATGTCTAAAATCTATATCATGTTTATCCCGATCGGGATTCCTGCTGTAGTTTTTGGAATTATATATTTAATTTATTGTGCTTACGCTTCCCGCAATTCAAGGGATCACATCAATCATGATGCACACTTTTTTGGCGCCTTAACCGGATTGATATTTACAATCATTTTCGTGCCAGGTATTCTACAGAACTTTATTGCCATGTTAACGGGTGGTAGATAATTTTCATTAGAAAGAATCGTCATTCTCCTGAAAACTTATCGTGTGGATGCATCGCTGTTAATCCTTTTAGTACACATTCATTAAGTCAGCCGTCATGCTGATCCGATAGATTCTGCGTTACTTTACAAGTAGAAATAATATTTTTTCAATGGCCTTGTAGCTACTTCGTGGTCAGCATCTTTCATGCAGGATATACCCTGAAATGAATTACCTTCAGTGAGCTCGCTAAGGCTGGGTTCAGTGTGACGACTAGAATTTATTACCCTGCCGTAGGCAGATAAGGTTTCTCAAAGAAACTCATTGGCTCATCAGGATTTTTAATAATCTCAAACACGACATAACCCCAGGGTTTCCAGAAGTTTTCCAGCACCTGTGCATATATCTTATGCTGCCAGACATCAAAAAGGGGTTTGGTCATGTTGCCACGAAGAGGCATTGCTTCGATGTATGTGGTACCTTCAACAGGCATAAAGGTATATTCGGGTAAACGGTTAAAAAGGTAAGCAGAATAATAAAAGCGGGCGCTCAATTCTTCAAATTGCTCGGCGGTTAAAGCTTTTCCTTTTATCTCATTGATAATATCCTGATGGTAGCGTTTATTGGTGCCATTATCCTGTAAACAGGCGATGATCCCAAAATCTTTCATTTTTAACGAGAAGGTTAACGTATTAATCTCATCACGGAAGCTGAATGGTGTTTTTGTGTTTTCCAGTTTTACCACAGTGATAGACCATGGCGTGAAATCTTCAAACTCCAGGCTGGTGTACAGGTTTTGCATCATGAAATTCAGGTTGGCAAATTTCATCATCAGCGATTGCGACATGTTTAAACCATCGGCAGTCATTTCTTTACGTAAGGCCGAATGCATTTCAATATATACAAAGCCATAAAGGAATTTGCCAATCCAGTTAAAAAGATCCAGCTCTGGCAGTGCGGAAACAGCATCATAACCTTTTGCAAATGCAGCTTCGATTTTATCTTCCAGTGGATTTAAAAACTGCTCATTGATCTCGGCATTCACCGGAATAACCAATGTATTGTATGAACGGATACTTTCATCCAAAAACTGGATCTGCTCTTCGCCACTTAAACCTGCCTGTTCCAGCAACCATTTTGGAAGCAGAGGCACCTGGATTACAGGAGAATTAAATGTTTTTCCGCTTAAAAAGCAGGTTTTGTATAAAAAATCGAAATTTTTGAAAGGATTGTATAAGCCGGTATTCATCGCTGCAATATTAGCCATTATATTTTTAGGGCTAAGTAACGATGTTTTATTTTAACGCAGGGATTACAACCTTACTTAAGGGTTTGCGTTAATGATTACCGCTGCAGATATTGTATTATCAATATAGATTTGTTAATCCCCTGAGCTTGCCTAACGACCTACGTCATACACATTAAGGTGTTTCAACAGGCTCAACATGACAGCATCTGAGGTAAAATCGCCTTATGATACAATTCCAACTTAAGATATTACAAAGCTGCATCCATTAACAAATTAAGGTTTTTTAGCTCCCCTCCTTTTCAAGGAGGGGCCGGGGGTGGTTAAGCTAGTAATTATTGTAATAATAACTGATATCATCCACCAGCTGGTTGTAAATGGGTTTGGTAAATTCTAAAAACAGCGCGTTTGGCGGTGGCGGTAACTGCTCCCTGCGTTTGGTAATGGCTAATTGCGGTTTAGTTAAGGCCCTGTCGTCTCCCTTATAACTGGCCCAGCTATCTCTCCAAACATAGGTTCCGGGAAATTTCTGTTGGTGAACCAGTTTCCTTGTTTTCCAATCAGTAATGCTCATGTCCAGTAAACCGGATGAAGAAATGTTCTTTTCAAAAATACTCAGCGTAGCTTTTACAGTGCCATAAACCGGCTTTTTATCACGCGTTTCGCCGATTACTACGCTATCACGTTTTAGCTTTTCTACCCTTTCTTTTACATAGGTTTGGCCTACCACAAAATCATCAAAATTTAAGCTGAGTACCTGATCTGGAACAATTTTTTGCTCGGTAGCTTGTCTTTCCCCGTAAAAAATAACAAACTTGTTTTTGGAATATTTTGCGATATACTGATCAATCTGCTGTTGAAAATAATCAGCGCTTAATTTATACAAACTGCTGTTTACGATAATCGGTTGTACCACAACCCTGGTTACAGCAGACCAATATGCATCTTCCATTTTTGCTTTGGCATCTTTGTAGTTTGGCTGAAGATTCAGCGTTTTCTCAAATTCGTAATATGCTTTTTTGGCGGCCTGGCGGCCACCTTCTCTTAAATAGCTTAAACCGGAATTATACCTTGCGCCGGCAGCATTATATTTAGCATCAGCCAGTTCAGTACTATATTTTGAAGGGTTCGGAATAATTGCCAAACATGCCGGACAGCTATTGATTTCATCTGCCAGTTGATTGATTTTCTGATAATCGTACATCACCGATTCCCACCTGAATAGATCGTTAGATATTTTTGCTTCCTCAATTTTCCGTAAATGATCTTTTAAAGCTAATTCGTAAGCCATTTTCAATACCTGCATGGCTTCGCTGTTTTTTGGCGAATTTTGTAGCCTGCTTACTGATTTTTGAACAGATAAATCGTAATCACCTTTTTGAAGGGCATTTTTTCCTGTGGTACATCCTCCAATAATTATGAGGGATAAATAAATAAAGTACCTTAATTTTGAGCTATTTTTCATGGCGATGGCGTTATGTTAATAAATAAAGATAATTTTAACACAATAATAACCTTGTATATTAAGTAGACGATTGATAATGAAAATTAGTTGCAGGCCATTTGAATTAACGTTAAAACATCCTTTTTCGATTTCGAAATTTACCCGTACCAGTACACCCTTAATGTTGTTGAAAATTGAATATGAAGGGGTAACCGGTTATGGCGAGGCATCTATGGTGCCTTATATGGGTGAGAGTTATGAAAGTGCGACAGCTTTTCTGAACCTTGTAGATTGGGACAAAATCCAATTTCCATTCGATTTTAAGGAGATTATTGCTTATTTAGATGTTCTGGCTCCTGGCCAGCCGGCAATCAAAGCTGCTATTGATATTGCGCTTAACGATGTTCAAGGGAAACTGTTAAATAAACCTTGTTACGAAATTTATGGTGCAGAGCCTGCTAAAATGCCGGTAACTTCTTATACCATCGGGATTGATACGCCTGACGTCATCCGCGAAAAACTGAAAGATGCCGAAGCATTTAAAGTGATTAAGGTTAAGCTGGGAAGAGATAACGATCAGGAAATTATAGAAACGATCAGGAGCATGACCAATGTACCCTTATATGTGGATGCTAACCAGGGCTGGGCAGATAAGATTAAAGCCATTGATTTAATTTACTGGCTACATAACCAGGGGGTGGTATTAATTGAGCAGCCTATGGATAAGACCAACCTGGACGGGAACGCCTGGTTAACCGAACGAAGCCCTATTCCCTTACTTGCGGATGAAGCTGTACAGCGTTTAGCCGATATGGATAGTTTAAAAGGGGCTTATCATGGAATCAACGTAAAACTGATGAAGAGTTGCGGCATGTACGAAGGGCATCAGATGATTTTGAAAGCCCGTTCGTTCGGAATGAAAGTGCTGATCGGTTGTATGAGCGAAACCAGTTGCGCTACTTTGGCCGCCGCTGCTTTGGCTCCGTTATGCAACTGGGCGGATTTGGATGGGCCGTGGCTGACCAAAAACAATCCGTTTAAAGATCCGGCCTTTGAAAATGGAAAGTATATCCTCAATAATTTGCCGGGTTTAGGGCTGGAAGGTGTTACTCCTGATCTTTTTATTTAAAACAGAGTAGAAATGATGAATGACAGGACTATAGAGTGATTGAAGATCCTAAGCGAGACGAGATGAATGAATTTTGGCTGGGCACTATCCCTAATATTCACTCATTCAAAACTCACCCATGCTGTCATTAAATTGCTACTTCTGGTCTTTTTCTTTAAAACTTTTTCTGATGTCTTTGGTAAGTTGATACTTAAAGTAAAATAAACAAGCGGTTGTACCTACCAAAAAACCAGCTGGTAGATATTTGTGGTTATTATAACACCAAACCAGTCCGAAAATAGAAAGAATAATGGCCAGGTTATAGAAAATGTTTAAAGCAAATTTTTTTCCCACAGATAGAGGATTTTAGTTTTAAGAGAATTTACGTGCAAAGTACCAATTAGCAATAATCAATTTTCAAACACCATCCTGAGCTGAAATATTCAAAAGGTTTGCTCCTGTAAGGTTTAAGTTTGAAAATTGATCTTTATTTGTGCTATAAAACCCTTCTCCAATTGATTATTGGAGTTTGGTTATTGGTCATTGTTTTCTTGATAATGGTTATTGAATACTGGTTATGCTAATAAACCGGCATATTCGGATCAAAAGCTGCTTGCCAGGCCAAAATGCCGCCTTTTAAGTTATAAAGATTGTCAAATCCATATTGTTGCTCTAACTGCATAACCGCTGCAGCGCTTCTTTTTCCACTGCGGCACTGGATAATTACCGGCTTATCCTTCGCAACCTTATCGGCCTCAATTAAAATTCCGCCCAAAGGGATGTTCTCGCCTTCAAGATTGGAAACCTCATATTCGAATGTTTCACGAACATCAATTAATTGAAAATCTTCTTTGTTATCGATTTTCTCTTTTAGTTCTTGTACCGATATTTCTTTCATTTTATAAATGTATTTATGCAAATATAGGAAAATCAAATTTACGCTCCCTATCAAAAAAATGCCATAAAATTTTGCTTAAAAGTGTAACAACCGGAACCCTTAGGCGTTTAACTATAAATAGTTACAAATGGACAAACTGAACCGTTTCTTTTGGTTTTGCTCTGGCGCTCACATCCCGACACTGGAAAAATATCCTTCAGAACAAAATAAATATACAGGCATTGGTGCCACCATTTTTTTTACCGGCCTTTTTGCCGCCCTTTCCGGAGGTTATGCCATGTATTTTGTATTTAAAGGTGATGATCTGGCCGTAATTTTTGCTATTGTTTTCGGTTTTTTATGGGGAGCAGCCATCTTTAATATGGATCGGTACATCGTGTCCAGCATTAATAAAAGTGCCAGCACCAATAAGCAGATATTACAGGCTACGCCGCGTATTCTGTTGGCTATTATGATCGGTATGGTTATTTCGAGGCCGATAGAGCTTAAAATCTTCGATAAAGAAATTAAAGAACGCCTAAAAGTAAGTTATTTAAATGGTCAGCGCGCTAAAATAGATACGCTGAACAAAGCATTTGAGAAAAAATATCAGGTAGAATTTGGCCGGTTAAACCAGCAGAAAGCTACCCGCGACTCGCTTGAAAAAGGAATTAAAGCTGACAGGCAAAAACTTAACTTCGAGATTTTCGGCAATAAAACCACCGAAACATCGGGTGTAATGGGTTATGGGCCATATGCCAAACGGAAGGAAGCAGAGATTGCACAACGTACAGCAGAGTTAGATTCGCTTAAAGCGAACATCAATAAATCAGAAAGTTTTGTAGATAAACGCAAAGAATTCGATGGATTGTTTACTGAAAAGCTGTACACCAAAAAACAGTTGGATAGTTTATCGGATATCGCCGGTTTTGCCGATCGCAACTGGGCATTAGGGCAGCTTAAATTTAATGTGGATGGTACGCGGGATAACAATACCGCAATTGCGGTTACTTTTATTGGACTGTTGTTTATCTTTTTTGAATGTTTGCCTGTTTTTGTAAAGCTGATGAGTGCCAGAGGCCCTTATGACTATGCAATTGCAGACGGGGATGAAGTATCGATTTACCATTCTAAAAAAGATAAGGATTTCCATTTGGAAGTGGCCGATAATATTCATGAAACCAGGGTCGATTCTGAGTCGTCAAAAAAGAAGGAAATCATAAAAGGCAAAGCCTATCGTGATCTCGAAAAATACGATTGGGACAGTGAGGGTTAATGATTAAGATGTAAAATGTAAGATGTAAAATGGATGATATAAAACGGATGGTGTAGGGCGGATTATGGAAGACGGGTTATAGGAAAGGGAATCTGTTGTAAACATCAACCATACACTATTAAACCATTAACTAATAAACTACCAACCAAAAATCCTAAATTCACCCCGCTATAAATATAATATGAAGAAAATACTCTTTTTTACCCTTGTAGGGATGACAAGTTTGCAGCTTAAAGCGCAAAACATTGATAAAATCATCACCCGCGAATACACTGATCACCTGATTAAAACCTTAAGCGCTGATGACATGCAGGGACGTGCAACTTTTACGCCTGGTATTGATAAAGCAGCCACTTTTATTGAATCTGAATTTAAAAAGATTGGTTTACAGCCCCTGGCTGGTGAGAAAACTTTCCGGCAAACTTTTTATAAGTATCAGGTTAGCTCATTAAGTACAATCGTTAAAATTGACGGACAGGAAATTGCACCTGCAAACATAATGGTTACAGGTGTTACCACAGAAAGTGTTACGCTTGATAAATCCAGCGCCACTGTTGTTAAGTTAGACCCCGAAAAGCCTTTTGTAGCGCAGTTCAGGGCCATGCTAAATAGTGATAAAAGCCAGATCGTTTTAGTCGACAATAAGTTTGCTGATCTTTTTAACCGTTATAAAGATCATTTCAGCAAACCAACTACTATTGATGAAAAAGACGTAAAAGCAACCAACGGCGCTGTACAGGTTTTCGTTTTGGGTAAAGATGCCGCAACAGATTTTTCGGTAACAATTAAAAGTAAGGTAGATAAAATGCCTTTGTTTAATGTGGCCGGGGTAATTCCTGGTAAATCGAAAGCGAAAGAAATGGTCATCTTCTCTGGTCATTACGATCACCTTGGTTTCTTAAAAGCGGTAGATGGCGATAGTATAGCCAACGGTGCCGATGATGATGCTTCTGGCACAACAGCAATGATTGCTTTAGCGAAATATTATAAAGCACAAAAAAATAACGAGCGTACCTTAATCTTTGTTGCTTTTACTGCTGAAGAAATTGGCGGTTATGGTGCCAGATATTTCTCTGCAAAACTGAATCCTGATGATGTGGTAGCCATGTTTAATATTGAGATGATTGGCAAAGATTCGAAATTTGGTAAAAATACGGCTTTTATTACGGGTTATGAAAGATCTGATTTTGGAAAGATTTTGCAGAAAAACTTAGCAGGAACTGAGTTTACTTTCCATCCTGATCCCTATCCTGAGCAGAACTTATTCTATAGAAGTGATAACGCTACTTTAGCGGCTCTAGGTGTTCCGGCACACACCATTAGTACGGATAAAATTGACATTGATAAATTGTACCACAGTGTGAAAGACGAATATAGTTCTTTAGATGTAGACAACATTCTTTCTACCATTAAAGCGATTGCCAAGAGTGCAACCAGCATTGTAAACGGTACAGATACGCCAACAAGGATTCCGAAGTTGAAGCAATAATAGCGATTAGATAACCTATCAGGTTTTTAAAACCTGATAGGTTTAAATGCGATAGTAAAAAAAATGGCCAGTGAAATCATCGCTGGCCATTTTTATTTAGAATCTGGTGAAGGTTTACTTACTCAAATACATCGATTTGTCTTTGTAAAGCTTGCGGAAGTAAGGGTCTTCCAAATCTTTGATAAAGCGGATGGCCTCACCAGTAGATTTCATTTCAGGACCTAATTCTTTCGTTACCTCAGGGAATTTCTCGTAAGAGAAAACCGGTTCTTTAATGGCATAACCTTTAAGTTTACGCACAATGGTAAAGTCTTTCAGTTTGGCAACGCCCAGCATTATTTTAGCAGCAATGTTGATGTATGGAACATCATAAGCTTTTGCGATGAAAGGAACCGTACGTGATGCCCTGGGATTTGCTTCGATTACATAAACTTTCTCATCTTTAATGGCAAACTGAATGTTTAACAAACCACGTACATCTAACGCTTTTGCAATTTTAACGGAGTATTCTTCCATGGCTTGAGTTACCTTTTCTGATAAGCTGAATGTTGGCAATACCGCAAATGAGTCTCCTGAGTGTATACCAGCAGGCTCAATGTGCTCCATCATACCCACAATATGCACATCTTCACCGTCAGAGATCGAATCAGATTCTGCCTCCTCTGCCCTATCTAAAAAGTGATCGATTAATACACGGTTGCCGGGTAAATCGCCTAGCAGTTTTACAACAGCTTTTTCAAGGTCTTCATCGTTGATTACAATACTCATGCCTTGTCCGCCCAATACGTAACTCGGGCGCACCAATACCGGATAGCCTACCTCGTTTGCTACAACGATGGCCTCTTCAGCATTTTCTGCAACACCATATTTTGGATAAGGAATATCCAATTCTTTTAACAGGTCAGAGAAACGGCCGCGGTCTTCAGCAATGTCCATATTCTCGAAAGAAGTTCCAATAATTTTGATGCCGTTTTGGGTCAGTTTTTCAGCCATTTTCAAGGCAGTTTGACCACCTAGCTGAACAATTACGCCTTCAGGTTTTTCTAAGTCGATAATTTCGCGAACGTGTTCCCAGAAAACAGGTTCGAAGTACAATTTATCGGCCATGTTAAAATCAGTTGAAACCGTTTCAGGGTTACAGTTAACCATAACCGCTTCGAAACCCGATTCTTTTGCAGCCAATAAACCATGTACACATGAGTAATCGAACTCAATACCCTGACCGATACGGTTAGGGCCTGAACCTAAAACAATTATTTTTTTCCTGTCAGAAGGTTTTGATTCATTCTCTTCTTCAAAAGTGGAGTAATAGTATGGCGTTTTGGCCGGAAACTCTGCAGCACAGGTATCAACCATCTTGTATACCCTTTTTATGCCTAAAGCTTTACGGCGCTCGTAAACCTCATCCTCTGTAACATTGCCTAACAACCAGGCAATCTGAACGTCAGAGAAACCTTTTTGTTTAAGCGTTACAAAGAAATCCTGAGGGATATTATTTAGTGAGTATCTTTTTAATTCATTTTCAAGCAATACCAATTCCTGAATCTGGTTTAAGAACCATTTATCGATTTTGGTTACCTTACGGATAGATTCCAGCGGTACACCCATGGCCATGGCATCTTTTATCAGGAATAAACGGTTCCATGAAGCGTGCTCCAAACCGTCCATAATCTCTTCAATATTACGTACCTGTCTTCCATCTGCACCTAAACCCGCACGGTTGATTTCTAAACTCTGACAAGCTTTTTGTAATGCTTCGATAAATGTACGGCCAATGGCCATTACCTCACCTACCGATTTCATTTGCAAGCCAAGCTCTTTGTTGGCGCCTTTGAATTTATCGAAGTTCCAACGCGGTACTTTAACAATTACGTAATCTAAAGTAGGTTCGAAATATGCTGAAGTGGTTTTGGTAATCTGGTTTTCAATTTCATCAAGGTTATAGCCGATAGCCAGTTTAGCTGCGATTTTTGCAATTGGGTAACCAGTTGCCTTGCTGGCCAATGCTGATGATCGGGATACACGTGGGTTGATTTCGATGGCGATAATTTCATCGTTTGCCGGATTAACCGAAAACTGAACGTTACAGCCGCCTGCGAAGTTACCAATGGCACGCATCATTTTGATTGCCTGGTTACGCATATCCTGGTAACAACGGTCAGACAGGGTCATTGCAGGAGCAACTGTAATTGAATCTCCTGTGTGGATGCCCATCGGATCGAAGTTTTCAATCGAACAGATGATAATTACGTTATCATTGCTATCTCTTAGTAACTCTAACTCATATTCTTTCCATCCTAAAACCGCTTTTTCTACCAGTACTTCATGTGTTGGCGAAGCTTCCAGGCCGCGTTTTAAAGCTGCATCGAATTCTTCTTTTCTGTGTACGAAACCACCACCAGAGCCACCCAAAGTATACGAAGGGCGGATTACCAGCGGAAATCCGATTTCCTGAGCGGCTTCTTTACCTTCTAAAAATGAGTTGGCTATTTTAGATTGCGCAACACCCACACCGATATCAACCATTAACTGGCGGAAAGCCTCACGGTTTTCAGTTTTCTCAATTGCATCTACATCAACCCCTACAACCTTAACCCCGTATTTTTCCCAAACACCACGTTCTTCCGCTTCTTTACAAAGGTTTAAAGCTGTCTGACCGCCCATTGTAGGAAGTACCGCATCAATTCTAGGTAAATCTTCAGAGGCGATATGCTCTTGTAAAATAACTTCTATTGAATCAACAGTCAGCGGGCGCAGGTAAACATGGTCGCCAATAACCTTATCCGTCATAATCGTAGCCGGATTGGAGTTGATAATAGAAACGGTAATTCCTTCTTCTTTTAAAGAAAGTGCCGCTTGCGAACCTGAGTAATCAAACTCACAGGCTTGGCCAATAATAATTGGTCCAGATCCGATAATCAGTACTGAGCGTATGGAAGTGTCTTTAGGCATGATAAAGCTTAAAATAATTAAAATTCTAAAGTGTTTGAACCCGAAGGTGAAGAAGCAAAAGGTCTTATGCTTGCAAGAAGAAAATCCCAACTGTTCTGTCGGGATGCAAAGATACATCTTTGGATGTGATTTGAGCCGTTTTTTTTAAAATAAAAAAGAGTACTATTTTAGTACTCTTTTAAGGTTTTTTCTTTTGTAAAATAAGCTACTGCTGTAATTTAATTTCGCCTAAATCGGTAGTGGCGCTATCTTTAACGGCAACCCTTTCTACTGTTGTATCTTTATATGGTGCATTGGCCTTGATCACCACAGTATAAACACCTTCTTTAAGGTTTGTAAAAGTAAAAACACCCTGATTGATCTGTGCACTTAGCGTGTCTTTCGCTGCTACAAGTGATACCGTTGACGCGGCATCAACTGGTGTAATTTTTCCGATTATGCCACCCGTTTTAATGTTTGTAAAAGCGATAGAACCCAATGCCGATATAATGAGCAGCGATAATGCAACATACAATTTTTTCATGGTATAACGTTTTAGTTGCCTAATGTCTTAAATAAATAACAGCATTTAGGACAAATAGTTTTAAATACTGAACACTATTTTTTCATTTGTACTATAAATTATACATAAATGTAAAATCTAAATGTGTATATTTGTGATAAGTTCTTAAATAATGTGTTAATACGTTCGTCAATGTAGTGCTGTTGGTCAGAATTAAGTCACGAAGTTGTGATGATCGGATTATTGGCAATAATGTTGTAATAACTGAAACGTATATGCGTTTTGTATATACTTTAGACAATGATCTAAAGCCTCCTCCGCGGATTAGTTACCCGCCATGAGGATTTCTTCATAAATAGTTTGTTTGGTTTATTATCCGGTTAGAGGAGCCCTCCTCAACCGGATTTTTTCTTTTAAGGCTTTTTCTTTTACATTTGACTATATTCAGAAAATGTATCGTGAATAAAAACATTAAAAAAATCGCTGTTGTTGGTCCGGAAAGTACAGGGAAATCTACGATATCTCAGTTACTGGCCAAATACTACAAAGTTTCGTGGGTGCCGGAGTATGCCCGTTATTACTGCGAAAATCTGGTTGCCGATTATACCCTGCAAGATGAAGTAAATATGTATTACGGGCAGGTAGCGTTAGAGGATGCAATTTTGGTTACCACCGAAAGTGATTTCATTATTTGCGATACCACTTTTATTACGGTAAAGATATGGAGCGATGAAGTACTTGGAGAAACGCCCCAGGTTGTATTGGATGCTCTACCGAAAAAGCCTTACGATTTGTATCTGTTAATGGATATCGATTTGCCATGGCAGGATGATCCTCTTCGCGATTTTCCAGAGAAACGGGAATATTTTATGGAAGTTTGGCATCAGGAATTACAGGCGCTTCAAGCCAATTATCAAGTTATTGGTGGTTTAGGTGAAGAACGGGTCGCAAATGCCGTTAGAGCCATTGATGATTTTTTAAGTAGGTAAAAAGGTTATCTTTTTTTGGGAAATGATTGTTGGTCGTTTTTGGCAGCCGGCAGTCCCGCTCATTCGCTTTAATCACCCGGTGAAAAAACGGAGTTCGTGTTCGCTCCTGTCGGGTTTATTGAACAAAGGCTTGTTAACATGGTGCCTAAACATGAAACGTCCCTATGGAATGAAAAAAAATAAACATTTTTTTTACCGATGATCCGTCCCGATGGGACAAAACGGTGTTATAAATTAACAACCAACCATCCTGGTTTGTTAAAAAATGTTCGCCCCGTCGGGACACCTCATTGGTAGCTAATTGTTTAATTGGCGGGGTTTCGTTCCATAGGAACGTTTGGTGTTTTAACGTGGATATCTCTACCTGCCTGGCCACCTGAACCCGATTGGAACGGATTCCAATTTCCTTCAAATTGGCAGGAGGGAAAGCGGGACTGAAAATGCCATGCGCACAGAACTGTTTCATTTTCAAATCCATAATAACAGATGGTTCCACGTCTGTACGGGCAGGTATTATGCCATTAGTTTTTACCCTATTAAACCCAATACATTAAAAAATATTCGGATTGCTTAAAATTTTCTACATTTGTGCCATCATTAGGGGTGCCTTGTTTAAATAAACACAAAAACAGGCTGAGATCATACCCATTTTGAGGCAAAAGGTAGAAGGTAAAAAGGTAGAGGGTAGACCCCAATCAGCCTTAAAACCTTCCAGCCATCAACCTCAAATGCACCTGATCCGGGTAATGCCGGCGTAGGGATTGGAGTTATGGAAGTTTAACTGAAATCGGGGAAGCCCCTTTTTCCGATGGGTTTAACTAAAAACAAAAACATTGAAAAATTTACTTTTTGCAGCACTTGTTGCAATGCTGCCCTTCTTTGTATCGGCACAAATTTCGGTTACGGGTAAAGTAACAGATCAGAATCAACAGCCGCTGCCAGGTGCCACAGTTAAATTGCGGAATCAAAAAACAGCGGTAATAAGCAATGCCACGGGAACTTATAGTATTACCAACCTATCAGGCGGAAAATATACCATTGTTGTCAGTTACGTAGGTTATAAAACAGTTGAAAAGACTATTGACATTAACCAAAATACTACCGCTGATTTTAGCCTGGCGCCACAAAATTTCCTGGCTGATGAAGTCATTGTACGTGCAACCCGTGCCACAGATAAATCGGCAACTACTTACAAGAATATTAGTAAGGAAGAAATCCAGCAGAATAATTTCGGGCAGGATTTGCCTTTTATTTTACAGAATACACCGGGTGTAGTGGTTACTTCTGATGCTGGTGCTGGTGTAGGTTATACAGGTATCAGAATACGTGGGAGCGATAACAGCAGGATTAACGTAACGGTTAACGGCATTCCCATCAATGATAGCGAAAGCCAGGGAACATTTTATGTAAACATGCCTGATTTTGCCTCGTCGGTTGATAACGTGCAGATTCAGCGTGGTGTTGGTACCTCAACCAATGGTGCAGGTGCATTTGGCGCAAGTTTAAACATTCAGACTACCGCCAGTGAAACAGAACCCTATGCTGATCTGAACAATACTTATGGCAGTTTCAATACCTGGAAAAATACCGTAAAGGTAGGAACAGGTTTGATTAACAACCGATTTAGCTTTGATGGACGTTTATCAAGAATCAGCTCTGATGGTTATGTAGATCGTGGCTCTTCATTATTGAAATCGTACTTTTTATCCGGTGCTTACCATGGAGATAAGGATTTATTGCGTGTAAATGTTTTCTCTGGAAATGAGAAAACCTACCAATCGTGGAACGGAATCCCGCAATCGCGTTTAGAAAATGATTTAGCCGGAATGCAGGCTTATATTGATAGAAATGGATTAAGTGCAGAAGATGCGGAAAACCTGTTAAACTCGGGCAGGCGATACAACAGTTTTCTTTATAATAATCAAACTGACAATTATACACAGAACCACTATCAGCTAATTTATGCCCGACAGTTTTCTAAACAGTTTTCATTTAATGGTGCCTTACATTATACCAAAGGAGAAGGTTATTATGAAGAATACAGGGTACAGGATAGCCTGAAACATTATGGCTTGAATCCAGTTGCTGTTGCTGGTGGTACACCTATTGCCGAAACTGATTTAATTCGCAGACGTTGGTTAGATAATGATTTCTACGGCGTTACCTATGCCTTTAATTATGTGCCAGAAAAGAATTTAAACTTTACTTTGGGTGGCGCATACAATGAATATAAGGGTGCGCATTTTGGCCAGGTAATTTGGGCGCAATATGCTTCAAACGGCAATATTGATCGCCATTATTATGATAATGAGGGTTTCAAAACCGATTTTAACGTTTATGGCAAGGTAAATTATAGCCCAATTGAAAATTTGAGTTTATTTGCCGATCTGCAATACCGTCGTGTATATTATGATATTGCCGGAACAGAAAATAAACTGAATACTTTGGCCATTAACCAAACCTTGAATTTCTTTAACCCGAAATTTGGGGCAACTTATTTTATTGATCCGCAAAGCAACATATATGCTTCGTATAGTGTGGCCAATAAAGAACCCAACCGTGATGACTTTACAGATGCTGCCGTGGGCGTTATTCCTAAACCAGAGCGTTTAAATGATTTAGAATTGGGCTACCGTTTTAAAAACGAACAATTTAATATAGGTGCCAATGCCTATGGCATGTTTTATAAAAACCAGTTGGTGGTTACGGGAAAAATAAATGATGTGGGCGGAAACTTTCGTCAAAATGTAGACAGGAGTTACCGTTTAGGGATCGAAGTAGATGGCTCATACGTCCTTAGTCGTCAGTTTGTGTTAAATGCAAATGCAGCGCTGAGCAGGAATAAAATCAAAAACTTTACCGAATATTATGATGATTATGATAACGGCGGACAAGTAGTTAAAAACTATGAATTAACTGATATCTCTTATTCTCCAAATACCGTGCTTTTTGGCGAGCTGGTTTATAAACCGGTAAGTGGTTTTGCAGTAGCTTTGCAAAGTAAATATGTAAGCAAGCAATACCTGGATAATACACAGAATAACGATAGGACGCTTAATGGTTATTGGGTAAGCAATGCACGTTTGGGTTATGATTTTAAATTTGCAGGTGTTAAAAACATGAACCTTGGTTTACTGGTAAACAATATTTTCGATAAAAAGTATGAAAGCAACGGTTATACATATGGCTATCAGTCAGGCGGAAGCAGAATAACTGAAAACTTCTTTTATCCGCAGGCGGGAACCAACTTTTTGCTAAGTTTGAATGTGAAATTTTAAGAAAGACTAAAGCAAAAAGCTGAAAGACTAAAGCAGAAAATCATTAAGATCGCCATTGCAAGATAAACGGTCAATGGCGATTTTGTTTATCTTGCCCTACTGATTTTAAAATCCTTTAATTTTAATTGTCCTGATTCAGAATGAAATACATAGAAAAGCTTCATTACATCACACACGATATCCCACATCTAAGTCATATTGAACAGGCACAACTGGCCTGTGAGGCCGGTGCAAAATGGATCCAGTACCGTTGCCTGAGCAAAAGTGATGAAGTACTGTTACAGGATATTAATGCGATAGCTGAAATATGTGATGATTGGGGGACCACTTTAATTGTTACCGATCATGTTCATTTAAATGGAAAGGCCGATATCCAGGGTTTTCATATAGAAGATATGAATGCTGATTTTATTGCCCTGCGCAAACTGGTTGGCAATGATATTACGCTTGGGGGATCTGCAAACACCTTAGAAAATCTAATCAGGCTAGTCAAAGAGGGTGCCGATTATGCCGGTTATGGTCCATTTGGAGCAACTGAAACTAAACCCAACAATTACGAACACCTGGGTTTTGAAGGTTATCAGCAAGTGGTAAAAGCATTAAAAGCTCAGGCCATCAACATTCCGGTATTGGCTGTAGGCGGCATTAAAACCTATGATGTAGAAGCATTAATGCAAACTGGCATTTATGGGATAGCTGTTTCAGGGGCGATTAACTTTGCTGATGATTTTATTGAAGCCTATCAGGATTTTTACACATTAGTTAAAGAAAGCGCTGTTAATTAACATTTTATGATTTGAACCGTGTAGGATAATTTTTAGCTTTGGATAAAACCAAACAAAATATGTCTGAAAACGCTCTTCAAAATGCTGCACCCTGGAATATTTATAAAAAAATCTCTTTCAGGTTCTTTTTTCTGCTCCTGTCTCTTTTTATCATCCTGAATAATAACGGGGCTTTTACTTTATTGTCAAGTATACTGCAGTTGCCAAACCTGGTATTGCATGATTTTATTCCCTGGTTTTCTAAACATATTATCCACTATCATTACGATTTTACCATTTACACCAATGGCAGCGGCGATACCTCCTATGATTGGATATTGCTGCTCTTTATATTTTTGGTATCCGTAATTGGCAGCATCATCTGGTCGGTTTTTGATCGCAAACGCAAAAGTTACAACGCAGCTTATTACTGGTTAGTGGTACTGGTGAGGTTTTATTTAGCCTTTACTTTGATACTATATGGCGCGATTAAAGTAATCAAACTACAGTTTCCCGATCCTTCATTGATGAGATTGCTCCAGCCATTCGGAGACGCCTCGCCAATGGGCCTAGCCTGGACATTTCTGGGTTTTTCTAAAGGGTATAATATTTTCATGGGTATTATCGAAGTTTCCGCCATCCTGTTATTATTCCGTAGAACAGTTGTGATAGGTGCCTTTCTATCACTGGCTGCAACAGTGCATGTAATGGCAATGAATTATTTTTTCGATGTTCCTGTAAAACTACTTTCTACCGCACTGGTAGTGATGTGTCTTTTTATTTTAGCTCCGCATTTCTTAAAGCTATATCGCTTTTTTATTAAGTATGAAAGCCAGCAACTTGAGCAAATGTACCGACCTGAATTTAAAAAGAAATGGCTTTATTATACGGCTTATGGTGTAAAATATCTATATATCGCAGCTTCACTACTATTTTTAATATCATCATTAATTGATCAAAGAAAAACGTATGGCAGTGCAGCGCCAAAGCCATTTATGTATGGCATTTACAATGTCGAGCACATGCGCTTTAAAGGTAAAATTCTGCAGCCACTCACAACAGATCGTACAAGGTGGAAACAGCTGATTATTAACTACCCTGGCTACGCACGAATAAAAAAGATGAACGACAGCACTGTTAATTTCACTACGGTTTTTGATCAGGGGAAAAAGATACTGGTACTCAAATCAACTGATAAAGACTCTGCAAAATATGTTTTAAACTATACCATTACGGGAAAAGATAAACTGACCTTATCCGGCCTGACAGAAAAAGATTCGATATCGGTTAGTTTTAAACGAAAAGACCTTAAAGATTTTAAACTCATTAACAGGGGATTCCATTGGATAAGTGAATATCCATATAATCGTTAATCATTTTACGCCTGGCTGATTCTTCCTGTACCTTACTTTAAGCGAAATTTCTATATTCGCATTATGTCTTCACACCATATTGTAAAAGAAAAACAGGAACCAGCTTTGTACATTGATGAGCTTGGCGATTTTAACGAAGAGCTTTTAGGACAGTTGCTTGAATGGAGTCCTACGCTTTTGGTTAACGGAGAAAATTACGACAAGATTTTCTCTCTGGGTTTAAAGGTAGATGTGCTGGTAAACGGGAGCGGACAGGAGGCGCAGGAAGATACAAAAGTTGTTCAGGGGCCTGCTGACGCTTTAATGGTAGCTGTTAATTATCTGTACGAAGAGAAATATCCTGCGGTAAATGTGATTACAAGAAAATTCGACCTGGAGAAATTTGCCGGATTTGAAGATAAAATTAACCTGGTGGTATTCACCGAAAGGGCAAAACATTATCCTATAAAATCGGGATTTTCCGTTTGGAAGCCTGCCGGAAGCGAATTCCTGATCCATGGCAACCGATACCTCGAAGTAACGAACCTCGCACAGAATGAAGATGAAATTTTTATTGTAGTTAAAGACGGTTTTGTAGAGTTTACTTTTTCAGGACAACCGATTTTTATTAGCGAACCTATATGATCACCCTTAGAAGAGCAAAAGAAGAAGATATAGAAGTAATCAGGGATATTGCTGCTGCAACCTGGCCCTCAACCTATCTTGAAATTATCGGGCAAACCCAGATTGATTATATGTTGGATAAAATGTATAGCAAAGGGGAACTGCTGAAACAATTGATGGAAGGCTATATTTTCCTGATTGCAGAGGAAAGCGAAAATCAGTTTGGCTTTGCAGGATATTCCATCATTGGTCATGATGAACGCATTTATAAACTACACAAACTTTATGTGCTTCCATCTGCACATGGTAAAGGCATCGGAAAAATCTTAATTAATGAGGTTTTTAACCAGGTGAAAAATGCCGGGGGAAGTGCTTTGCAATTAAATGTGAACAAGCATAATAAAGCAAAGGATTTTTATTTAAAATGCGGTTTTACGGTTAAAGAATCGGTAAAACTTGATATTGGTGAAGGCTTTTTTATGGATGATTATGTCATGGAATATAAGTTTTAAATCTTCTCAAATTATCGTCATTTCGACTGAAGCGCAGCGAAATGGAGAAATCTTTGAACTGTGTAAAAAGATTTCTCCCCGCCTGCCCGTACAGGCACTACGGTCGAAATAACTGATAAAATCACTACTAATTCTTCATCCTTCCCTGCTCTGCTTCGGTACCTGTTGAGCGGCGACGGGCCGGTTTAATCTCATTTTTGCCGAAACGATAGGTAAAGCTGATCCGGCCGACCTGTGTTTCATTTTTTTGATGTAATGAGTAGGTTAAACCAGGATAAGCACTTGATAAATTACTTTCAGACATATTGAATACATCCGACAAAGCCAGCTTCAAACTTGCTTTTTTGTTGAACATTGATTTACTTAAGCCTGCATCAATATAATAACGGGCTTTTAAACTTAGTGTTCCATAGTCCAGTGGCGATTCGTAGCTGCCGTTTATCTCCGCCGTAAATCCGTCCATAATGGTAAAGGTTTGCTGAGATTTAAACTGAAAAGATGTTTTTCCGGTTTTTAAAGCACTTCCGGCCAGATCTGGCGCTTCAAAACTAAGGTAAAAAACATTTAAGTTGTTATTGGTCTGCCACCATTTTGTAAGTTGAAGTGGTACATTTAGATTAGCATTGTAGCTGATATTGGTGGCAATATTTGCATTGGTTTGGTATAGCGATTGGCTTGCTGCGTCAGGCAAAATCACTTCAGCAATTACATCATTAATTCTGCTATAACCTATTGAGAGCATATATTTTTGCAACAGGGTATAACTCAGTTCAAAATTGTGTGTATACTGTGGATTTAAAAAAGGATTTCCTTTGCTATAGGTAAACTCATCCAAATAATAAATAAATGGATTTAAAGCATCATAACTCGGGCGGTCTATCCTTCTGCTGTAAGAAAACCCTAATTGATTGTTTTTTGAAAGTTTTTGCTGCACGAATAATGTAGGGAAAAAATCCCAGTAATTTCGCTCAACAACCGTATTTTTAGTGATCAGGTTTCCTTTCGAATTGGTTTGCTCAACCCTCAATCCAATTTGCACGCTGGTATTTTTAAACTGTTTGTTTACATTGGTATAAGCTGCATTTACATTTTCGTCGTATACAAATTGATTGCTTCTTCTGGTATCATTCTCCCAGGCACTATTGACATACGCTTCTGCCTGAAGATCATTATCCGTCTTCACCCAACTGCTTTTGAGCCCGGCTTCAAGTTTAACCGTTTTGGTTAGCGAAACATTATAATCGATTTTAAATGCTTTGATATCAATAATGGAAGGGGTGTTGTTCCGGGTATAAATTATCGGACGGATTCTGTCTCCATTTTGAAAACGGTAATCGTTTTCATAGTTAGAACCATCGTTCCCTTTGTATCTCGAATAATCTAGATCGGCAGATATTTCTGAGCCGGCGGTATCTAAAACAGATTTGTAATTTAGATTATAAGAAACATTATTGTATTTGTTTGTCTGCAATGAATTGGTTATCAAAGTCGAATCTATCTTTTGAAAAGACGGACCGATTAAGGTGTTATTAGTTGAAGTTTCATTGCCGTGGTTAAAATAACCGTTAACCAATATCCCAATGGTGTTTTTCTTGTCAATGAAATAATCCAGTCCGGCCTTCAGGTTATTGTTATATTGTTTTCTGTTGCTCTCACCTACCTGCATAAAATAAGTATCGGTTGCGCCATTTGAAATGCGGTCGATAGCAATCAGGTTATCGCGCTCAAATTTGCCATAACTATAATTGCCAAAGAGATTAACTTTCTGTGCGCGGTAGTTTAGGTTTAAACCCGTATTTGCCCTCAGGTTTTTGCCATAACCTAATGATCCGTTTATGCTACCGTTTGTGCCGCCGTTTTTATTCTTTTTGGTTTTGATATTGATGATTCCTGAATTACCTGACGCATCATATTTGGAAGATGGATTGGTAATCAATTCAATGCTCTCAATGTCTGAACTCTGCATATTCCGTAGCAGGTTGGCTACATCGGCACTGCTCATGTAGGTTTGCTTGCCATCCAGTTGAATTAATACGCCCTGCTTGCCCATCATCGAGATCTTATCGTTTTGATCAACGGTTACGCCGGGTGCTTTTTGTAGAACTTCAAGCGCAGTAGAGCCGGTCATAACCGCACTATTGGAAACGTTCATTAGAATCTTATCCATTTTTCTTTCGATTAATGGTTTGGTAACCGCTACATTTACATCTTTTAGGTTTTGAGTGCTTGCAATAAGCTGTGCCGTTCCAAAATCTACTTTCTGATGATCTTCTGTTAGAACAATGGTTTTACTTTTAAGGGTTTTGTACCCCATGTTGCTGGCTTTATAGTAATAACTCCCCTTGCCCGAAATGGTGAAATTAAATGTTCCGCTTGGGTCGGTAAATGCCGTTTTAACCACACTGGAATCGGATGCTTTAAAGAGTACGACGGTAACGTAATCTGCAGGTTTTTTAGTTTCATCTAAAATTATCCCGCTGATGTTCGGTTTAGGATTGGTTTGTGCAAAACCTGTTTTAATAGTAAAAAGAAGCGTAAGGAAAAATGCTATTTTGTATAATGTTTTCATGTTTGGTGTATTTATTCTTTAAAAAATGGGCAAAAAGAATCCTATACCGCATTTGCATGCACTTTCAGTTTAATTACCTGCTTATTTAAAGTTTAGTCCGGGAAACGAATGGTTTCCGTAATTTGTTATCAGTAAGACGACCGTTTTTTGAAAAGGTTACAGGGATTTTGAAAAAGTCCGAAGTCGGGATTTCGAAGTTCCGTACTGAGGTGGAAATCTATGGCCGGGTTTAGAGATTGAAAAAATGAAGAATAGCGCTGTTTAAATTAAGTTTGTGCCATGCCTTAACTAAACTTACAGCGAAATGTATATGCAAATCTTATTTCGTTGCGTCATTCTGAACTTGTTTCAGAATCCTTAGGGAGAGAGAGATAGATATCTCCACAGCATATGCCAGATAGATCCTGAAACAAGTTCAGGACGACGATTTGCAGAAAGAAGTGAATAAAAGGCACAGGCCAGCAAATAAAATATCTGTTGGCCTGTACCTTAAATTATTTGAGCTGGCAAATATTATTTCACGCCCAGTACATCAACCCCTTGTTCAAAAACTACATCAACCGGAATATTCTTTTTGGTCAAACGGTCAAGGTCTGTTTGAAGCGTTGGATGAATGACTGCTTTCTCTTTTTGTGCCTTTTCTACTGCAGCTTTATCGCCGTTACCTTGAAGGGTAAGGATGAACGCACTCAAATCGTTCATTGCTGATGCAAATTTTTCGAAGTTTACTTTATAGGTGCCTTTTGGCGTACGCTCGAAAGCACCTTTTTCCTGAAAATAATTAAAGCATTGCATGTTTGCCTTTCCATGTGCTTCAGAAACACCAAAGCGGACTGAGCGCAAGATACCGGCCATAAATGTGGTATAGTAATCTTTAATATCACCTTGCAATTCGCCCTTTTTAAGCAGGCCGGTTACCATATATAAACCTAATATGTCGGCTTTGCCTTCTTCCAGCCAGCTGTATTGTTCTTTTAATGCGGCACGAACAAAGCCTTTTCCGGTAATGGTTTTTTTAATCCCTAAACCATGTGCTACTTCATGAAACATTACGTTTGCAAAAAAAGCATCAAATTTAATGTACTGCTGTTGGTCGGCTTCAATTAATTCTTTTGATATCGGTACCAGGATCTTGTCGAATTTTGCCTGCATGGCATTTTTCAGCTGCGAACGGCGTGTGCCTTTTTCCTGTTGAATTTTTTCATCGTTTGGTAGGTTAACAGCTATGGTTTTAGATCCCGCATTACAATCTCCGGCATAATAAACTACATCATACGCGTTTAACTCCGAGTCCGTTCCAGGGGTTTCGGTTTTATATTTTGCTGCAACCGGTAGGTTTTTCTGTAATTCGGGAAGCATTTTTACATACTTTGCCAAACGTTTGCTCCATTCCTTATCTTTAATTAATACATAAGCTTCGTAACTGGTACGGGCGTTAAAAAGTTTGTCTTCATAATTTTCGATCGGGCCGATAATAATATCCAGGCCATTGGTTTTCATATCCAGCCAGGCATAATCACTCGCCGTAAAATTATCGGTTACCAAGGCGTCCGCCCTTAAGTTTAAATATTTTTTTAAACCGGCATCTTCTGCAATTAAAGCAGCCTGTTTTAACAGGGAGCTTGCTTTTTGTAATTCAGCAGCAAACAGTACGTGATAAGGGACGGTTGATAATTTGCCTGTACTGTCTTTTTGAACAACAGAATAGGCACCAAATTTATCTTTGAGGTCTGATTTTTCTATCGCTTCCTTTGTAATTCCCTTTGGATAAAAGAATGCTCCTTCTGGTTTGGGGCCTACACCTTCAACAAAAGGTTTATCGTTATTTAATCTATCCCAGGGGCCATAGTTGATATTAACAAAATCGCGGGTTTTTTCATCTTTAATAGTGGCCAGCAGGCTATCTCTTTGCGGGTAAGCTTGTTTCCAATAAAGCTGATCCATAATTTCTGCCGCCTGGATTAACAAAGGCAAAATTTTGCGGTCGTTAACACTAAGCCCGTTAATATTGGTCGTTAATTTTACCCTTTCATAAATCGGTAACCTCTGTGCAACATAATCGGTAAGACTATCTTTTTGTACTACTGCAGTATTTTCATGATTAGATTTATTATTGCCGGTACAAGATGATAATGCACCTGCTGAAATGGCTATCGCTGATACAAACAGGGTTGATCTGTATAAATTCTTCATAGTAAAGTATATGGCCGCTAAATTAGTAAATTTTAAAAGCTTTGTATAAAGTTTGATGCATTGGACGAAGTTTAGCATAACTTTGTACCTTCATTTTTTTTAAAATCAACATGCCCATGCTGTTTTCCAATTTATACAAAACATCTTTATTAACTGCTTTTTCTCTGGCCATGATTTTAGCCTCATGCACAACCAACAGGTACGCGGCAACAGAAAAAATTTATAAGGATAAGGCAAAAGGCTTTGCAGAAATTATCGGAACGGTACCTCCAGCCGGGCAATTATACGATTCGTTAAATCCAACAAATCAGCAGTGGATTGGTTCTGTAAATTTTGGGATACGCAAGCCAAATTTTGTGGTGATCCATCATACGGCTCAGGACAGTTTAGCGCAAACCATCAAAACATTTTTTTCTGCCAAAGCAGGTACCAGCGCGCATTATGTAATTGGCCGGGATGGTAAGGTGGTACATATGGTTAATGACTATTTACGGGCAAACCATGCTGGTGTGAGCAAATGGGGTAAAGATACCGACCTCAACTCTTCATCTATAGGAATTGAACTGGATAATAATGGTTTAACCGATCCATGGCCTGATGCGCAAATAAACAGCTTGCTAAAGTTATTGGCTACTTTGAAAAAAGCTTACGGCATCCCTACCGCAAATTTTATCGGACATGCAGATATTGCACCAGGCCGTAAAAATGACCCCAGGAATTTCCCGTGGAAGAAATTAGCAGACAAGGGTTTCGGGTTTTGGTATGATGATGTGCTAAAAAATCCACCTGCAGACTTTGATACAGAAAAAGCCCTTAAATACATTGGTTATAATACGGCTAACCTGCCGGCTGCCATTGAAGCTTTCAAAATACACTTTATACAAACAGACATCACAAAAACTTTAACACCGGTTGATATTTTGGTGTTGTATAACCTTTATACGAAATATTAAGCGGAGTGGCTTTTGTTGTAGATTGCACTCATGCCATCATCACGAGGGATAGATTTATAAAAATCATATAGATTACAGAGGAGTTTTTTGTAGTGATAGGCATTGAGGAATCGTCATTGCGAGAAGGTTTTTTCAGCCGAAGAAGCAATCTTACAACGATCGCTACTAGCATGCGCTTTAAGATTGCTTCGTACATCGCAATGACGACTCTTTATTAAGAAATTTGTAAGGAAGTTTGTTCCAGGATCTTTAAAAGTATAATGTCCAAAGTTTATGGCGTAAAAAAGAATGCTAATATTTGCTATCACATTCTGCTCTGCATGCATTTGCAGCCGAATTTTGGCAAAAAAAAACACGGACAAATTTTATCTATCCGTGTTCTATATTATGGCAATGCTATTAATTTGGCTTCTTAAATGTATCTTTTAGCGTTACTGTTCTATTGAAAACCAATTTATCGGCTGTTGAATCTTTATCTAAACAGAAATAACCTTTACGGATAAACTGATAGCGGCCATCCAGATCTGCATCTGCCAAAGCAGGTTCAATATAAGCGTTTGGCAATACCGTTAAGCTTTCAGGGTTTAAATAATCTTTAAAATCACCTTCTTCAGCATCTGGGGTCTCTGAAACAAATAAACGATCGTAAAGGCGGATTTCCGCTGTCTTAGCATGTGGTGCACTCACCCAATGGATGGTTCCTTTAACATTGATCCCGCTCGTGTCGCTTCCGCTTTTCGATTCCGGAATGTAAGTACAATGAATTTCGGTCACGTTTCCGTTTTCGTCCTTCACAAAATCTTCGCATTTAACAATATAGGCAAATTTTAAGCGTACCATTGCACCAGGAGCCAGGCGGAACCATTTTTTTGCCGGCACTTCCATAAAATCTTCACGTTCTATCCAAAGCTCATTGCTAAAAGGGATCACTCGTGTGCCACCGCCGTCTTCAGCTTCAGGATTGTTTTCACCGATTAAATCTTCTGTTCCTTTTTCGTAATTCGTAATGACCAGTTTAATCGGGTCTAAAACTGCCATTACGCGATTAGCCGTTTTATTTAAATCCTCACGGATGCAGAATTCCAATAAGCTGAGTTCAATTAAGTTTTCGCGCTTGGCAATACCGATACGTTCGCAAAACTCGCGGATACTTTTTGGCGTAAAACCTCTCCTGCGCAAACCGCTGATGGTAGGCATGCGCGGATCGTCCCATCCGTTTACCAGGTTTTCGTTAACCAGTTGAAGCAGCTTACGCTTACTCATTACTGTACTGGTGAGATTTAAACGGGCAAATTCATATTGCTTGGAAGGAAAAATTTCCAATTTTTCGATAAACCAATCATATAATTCGCGGTGCGAAACATATTCTAAGGTACAGATGGAGTGGGTAATATGCTCAATACTATCGCTTTGTCCGTGAGCAAAATCGTACATTGGATAAATGCACCATTTATTGCCTGTTCGGTGATGTTCGGCATGTTTAATGCGATAGATAATCGGATCGCGCATTAACATGTTCGGACTGGCCATATCGATTTTAGCTCTCAAAATATACGCACCATCAGGAAATTCTCCATTTTTCATTTTCGTGAAAATGTCTAAATTTTCTTCAATGCTGCGGTTTCGGTATGGGCTATCCTGTCCCGGCTCAGTTGGTGTGCCTTTTAATGCTGCAATTTCGTCTGCAGCGCTTTCATCAACATAAGCCAGACCTTTTTCAATCAGCTTAACGGCAAAGCCATACAGCTCATCAAAATAATCTGAAGCATATAATTCATTTTTCCAGTTAAAGCCCAGCCACCTGATATCTTCTTGCTGACTGTTTACATATTCTGTTTTTTCCGTAACGGGATTGGTATCGTCAAAACGCAGGTTGGTATAACCGCCGTATTTTTGTGTTAGTCCGAAATTTAAGCATATCGCTTTAGCATGGCCAATGTGTAGATAACCATTAGGTTCAGGCGGGAAACGCGTAACCAAAGTTTCATACTTACCACTATTTAAGTCGTTCTCAACAATTTCTTCAATAAAGTTCAATGACTTTTCTTCACTCATAAAAACCTGTAAATTAGGAATGCAAATGTAAAAAGATTAGTGCAATTCTACTTGTTTTAGTTAATGATTAATTTGAAAGCCAAAATCGATACATTTACATCAACTTAATATGAATGATGAGCAAAGTATTAAATCGGCCTATCCGTGTTTTAGTAGCTAAAGTTGGATTAGATGGCCATGACAGAGGCGCTAAAGTAATTGCAACTTCTTTAAGAGACGCCGGCATGGAGGTAATTTATACCGGATTGCGCCAGACCCCTGAAATGGTGGTAAACACCGCACTTCAGGAGGATGTAGATGCCATCGGGATCTCTATTCTATCTGGTGCACACATGACGGTTTTTCCAAAGATTATTCATTTTATGAAAGAAAAACAGTTGGATGATGTGTTATTAACCGGCGGTGGGATTATCCCCGAGGCAGATCGGTTGAAACTAGCCGCTATGGGTGTTGGAGAGCTGTTTCCTCCGGGTACAACAATGGCCAGTATTGTAGAATATATCCAGAATTGGGTAACAGAAAATAGAAATTTTTAAGCTATGGCATATCAAAATTTAATTTCAGAACTAAAGGAAAACATTTTATACGTTACGATAAATAGGGAAAAGGCACTAAATGCTTTAAATAAAGATACGTTGGCAGAACTTGCAGATGTAATTGCCTATGCAGATAAAACGGATGAGGTAAGAGGGGTTATTTTAACAGGCGCGGGTGAAAAGGCCTTCGTTGCAGGAGCCGATATTAAAGAGTTTTCTGATTATAGCGGTAAGCAGGGAGAAGATTTAGCCAAAATTGGTCAAGATCAGGTTTTTAATGCTATTGAAAACTCTCCAAAGCCATTTATTGCCGCAATTAATGGCTTTGCTTTAGGTGGTGGATTGGAGTTGGCTATGGCCTGCCACATGCGTATTGCGGCAGATCATGCAAAGTTGGGTTTGCCGGAAGTTACTTTAGGATTGATTCCGGGTTACGGAGGTACGCAGCGTCTTACCCAATTGGTTGGAAAAGGCAAAGCGATAGAAATGATTACAACTGCAAGCATGATTACAGCTCCAGCGGCAGAAAAAATAGGCCTGGTAAATTATGTGGTTCCGCAGCCTGATCTGATAAGCAAGGCCGAAGAAATATTGAATTTGATCAAACAACGTGCGCCATTGGCTGTTTCGGCTGCCATAAAAGCTGTCATCGCAGCGGTGAATAATAATAATGGCTATGCTACCGAAATTGAGGCGTTTGGCAAATGTTTCGAAACGGCCGATTTTAAAGAAGGGGTATCTGCATTTGTTGAAAAGAGAAAACCAAAATTTTCCGGAAAATAAGATTAGTGTAGTATTAATCTGATGTTTGTATAACAAAAATGTTGCAAATCCTTTTCAATGCAAATTTTTTTGAGTAACTATGTTATTTAATTATTAACTCTATATGTTGTCGATGTATATGGGTTTTTAGGATAACAACGCTGCTCATGAAAAAGAAGATACTCATTGTTGACGATGAAATTAGCATCGGCTTATTGCTCTCCAGATTTTTAACCAAAAAAGGATTTGAAGTTTCGAATGTAACAAGCGGTAAAAAGGTGATGCAGGCGCTTGGAAAAGAGCGGTTCGATCTGGTATTGTGTGATTATCGTTTAGATGATACAGATGGGAAGGAGATTTTAATCTATATTAAGGAGCACTATCCACATACCAGTGTAATTATTATCACGGGCTATTCAGATATTAAGCTTGCTGTAGAACTGATCAAACTTGGGGCTTTCGATTATATTGAGAAACCGCTTTACACGGATGAAATTTTAAATACCATTAATAAGGCCCTGGAAGCGCAGGGCGAATTAAGATCTGTTAAACATTTCGACCATGCCGGATGCAAGGTTGTTTCTGATCGGTTTAATTGTCAGGAGTATATTAATGGCGAGAGCGCAGCTTCAGCGTTCTTGCTGAAACAGATCCAGCTCATTGCACCAACAGGTTATACCGTTATTTTAACGGGGAAAAGTGGAACGGGAAAAGAATGTGTGGCCAAAACCATTCATTTAAATAGTTCTCGTCGTGAACAGCCTTTCATTGCCATGGATTGTGGTTCGTTAACCAAAGATTTAGCGGCCAGTGAATTTTTTGGACATGAAAAAGGAGCATTTACCGGTGCCGCCTTTACTAAAATTGGTCATTTTGAACAAGCTAATGGTGGTACATTATTTCTTGATGAGGTCGGTAATTTGTCGTACGAAATTCAGGCAACCTTGCTCAGGGCGGTGCAGGAGCGGAAAATAAAGCGGATTGGCAGTACAAAGGAGATTGATGTGGATGTACGGCTTATTGTAGCTACCAATGAAAATTTAAAGGAAGCGATCGAGAAGGGTGCATTTAGGGAAGATTTATATCACCGATTTGATGAATTTTCGATACACGTGCCGGCATTGAAAGATCGTGACCAGGATATCCTGATTTTTGCCGAACACTTTTTGGCGACAGCAAACCAGGAACTGAATAAAGAAATCAAAGGCTTTTCTGATGAAGTGAAGCAGTGTTTATTGGCATACAACTGGCCTGGTAACGTACGCGAGCTGAAGAACGTGATCAGGCGCATTGCCTTATTAACTGATGGCGACTGGATTGAGCCGCATGTTTTGCCATTGGAATTTGGGATGGCTGATTACCCGAAGAAACCGGGTGAAAAAAAAGCCGCACTTTTTCCGCATAGGTTAAATCACGATCCGTCTCTCAATTTACGCCATGCGGCTAAAGAAGCTGAATATCATACTATTTTAGAAGTATTGAGGACAGTTAATTTTAACAAAACCAAGGCTGCAAAAATCTTGAATATCGACAGAAAAACACTTTATAATAAAATCAAATTTATTGATCCTGAAAAAGGGATATAAATCTTAAATCGGGAAAACAAAACCGGCTATTTTAGGATTTAAAGAATAACCTTATTGTCTAAAAATGTCAGTATTTTCTTATAAGCAACGAAATAACATCAACCTGGTTATTATTATTGCGCTTGGGGTGCTAATTGCGTATTCCCTGCAGAGTATCTTTGGTGCAATTTTAAGTACTTTGGTGTTATATACGATCATGAGGCCAGCCTATATCCATTTGGCTGAACATAGGGGATGGAACAAAAGAGTAACGGCTATTTTCCTCATTGTCATTTCCATTATACTTATTGTGATGCCTTTTTATGCGTTAAGCAGCATGGTGATCAGTAAAATTTCAGAATTGAAGAATAATGAGGTTTTTTTCAGGAATTTACTGATTAAACTACAGCACCTCATTCCGTTTAAAATTAACCAGGGTCTTATTCAGGAAGGATTAAACCGCTTAGGCAATTGGGCTACCGACCTTTTTCCTTCTTTACTGTCAAGTGCAGTAAATATTGTGTTAAGCTTGTTGGTCGTTTACTTTTTACTCTACTTTATGCTGATTGAGCGGGAAAGATTCGAGTTTTCCCTGATAAAATATGCCCCATTTAGGGAACAGAACGCGCTTCGTTTTGGCGATGAAATGAGAAATACCACCTATGCGAATGTATTGGGCCAGGGATTAATCTGTCTTGTTCAAGGCTCACTGGTAAGCCTGTCTTTTTATGTTTTGGGTTATAAAGACCCGATGTTTTGGGGTGTAATTACAACTTTTATTTCCTTTGTACCTGTTTTAGGACCTCCTGTTGTTTTTGTGCCCGCTGCGATTTTACAGATCGCAAACGGAAATAATTTTGCAGGTTGGGCGATGCTTGTTTTCGGTTTCGTAGTCATTATCAATATCGATAATGTGCTGCGGTTTATGATTGCAAAAAAAGTTGGCAATATTCATCCTATAATAACAGTAATTGGCGTAATTATTGGTATACCTTTATTCGGAATACTGGGCCTTGTTTTTGGTCCGCTACTATTATCTTATTTTATACTGCTGGTTAAGATTTACGAAACCAGCACGCTTGCATCAGAAAGATTGGAAAGAATTAAAACAAATAATGAGCATAGCGAGTTATAATATAGCTTAACAATAAATAATGTAGTAGTTTTATATCGTACATCATTGTTAAACCCTTAAAATAATTAATTATGAATGATAACTCAAAAGTTGTAGTTGCGCTTTTAGCTGGCTTAGCTGCCGGTGCAGCTCTAGGAATTTTGTTCGCACCAGATAAAGGTGATGAAACCCGTGATAAACTTAGCCAGTCATTGAAAGATCTTGGCGATTCTATCAAAGATAAAGCTGCAGATGAGATTAATAATCTGGCTAGCCTGAAAGATAAAGTAGTAGACTCGATTAAAACTAAATTGAGAAGCGTAGAAGAAGAATATAGCGACGACGTAGAGCACGCATAATAAATAAACATTGCATAGCCGGGTTTTTACCCGGCTAAATCTCATCTGAACTATGCAAGAGAATAAAGATAAAAGTATTGAAGATCTGATAGACGACGCCAAAGGCTTTTTAGATGCCAGGGTTGAGTATACCAGACTTTATATTGTAGAAAAAGCGTCGAAAATTTTTGCTGATCTGGTAACCAGTACTACTGTTATCGTTTGCTTTATTTTGGCCTTTTTATTTGGCTCTGTAACATTGGCACTATACGTATCCGACCTTTTGGGCAGTTATGCAGGAGGTTTTGGCTGTGTTTCCCTATTCTATATTTTACTGGCCGTTATTGTTTATTTAACGAAAGATAAATACATTGAAAAAGCCATTATCAATATAGCGATCAGGAAATATTTTGATAAACTTGCAGATAAGGAGGAAGATGAGAAGTTATAAAGACATCCGTAACCTGGAAGACTTGCAGGCCAGAAAATTAGAACTTAAGGTGGAGTATACGCTTAAGCAAAATATGCTTAAAACAGATACCAAAACTTTCTTTAAACAATTTACACTTAGTGCATTGATAAAGAAATATGCAACGCCTAATAACCTGTTCAAAGCCGATGAAAAATTAAATATAAGCGGTACAGCAATGTCACTGCTTTTACCTATGGTGATGAATAAAACCCTATTCAGAGGTGCTGGTTTTTTAACTAAGGCGGCTGTGGGATTCGTATCTGGTAAGGTTGGTAAATCGCTTGATGCAGAACATTTATCGGCAATTTTTAATTCTGTTAAAGGCTGGTTTGGTAAAAGGAAAGAGAAAAAACAAAAGAAATTTATAGACTATGGGATTCCACCCGATAGTGAAACTTATTAACCTAAGTTCGATTATTAATATTACCTGTAGTAGCTGATATTGAATTTTTGATTAATCGACCATCACCCTGAACCGAGCCTTGGCGAGCTCACCGAAGGTAATTCATTTCAGGGTCTTCCCTGCTAAAAAGATGCTGACCACTGAGTAGCTACAAGGCCATTGAAATATTATTTCTACTTGTAAAACAAGTTCAGCATGACGAATCGGTCAGGGATAGGGCGCTTATAAGACAGTATTTTACTAAATAATTATCAAATTCAGGTTATTTGTTCAATGTGTCATTCGGAATTAGTTCATTATTGACATAATGACTAGATGAAGATAAAAAAGCCTCAGGATTTTAAATTCTGAGGCTTTTTTATGCATTTCGTTACCTGATCCGATAGCCGTCCGGATTTATTCAGGATTTTCTTAAAAAATGCTGATGCCGTATTTTATGACATAATTTAAAGTACTACTGCTTGTAAAATAATTTGAGCATGTCGGATATATTACAAATCCGTCTTTATCTTCAATTCTTTTAATTGTTTTTCGTCAATCGTACTTGGACTATCAATCATCACATCTCTGCCCGAATTGTTTTTAGGGAAGGCAATTACATCGCGGATAGAATCTAAACCAGCAAAAATTGAGGTTAAACGGTCGAAACCAAAGGCAATACCGCCATGCGGAGGTGCACCGAATTCGAATGCATCCATTAAGAAACCGAATTGCTTTTGTGCTTCTTCCGCAGTAAAGCCTAAATGTTTAAACATTAAAGCCTGCAATGCACGGTCGTGGATACGGATAGATCCGCCACCTACTTCTGTCCCGTTAATGACCAAATCGTATGCATTGGCGCGTACTTCACCCGGATTGGTATCCAATAGAGCAATATCTTCTGGTTTTGGCGAGGTGAACGGATGGTGCATGGCATGGTAACGTTCGGTTTCTTCATCCCATTCCAAAAGCGGAAAATCCAATACCCAAAGGGCAGAGAAGGTATTTTTATCGCGTAAACCTAAACGGTTGCCCATTTCTAAGCGAAGCTCATTCAGTTGTTTACGTACTTTATCTGTAGAACCGGCTAATATCAATAACAAATCGCCTTTTTCTGTTGCGAAAGCCTCACTCCATTGTTTGAGGTCTTCCTCATTAAAAAATTTATCTACAGAAGATTTTATGGTTCCATCGTCATTATGACGGGCATAAATCAAGCCTGTGGCGCCAATTTGCGGGCGTTTGATAAAATCTGTTAGTTCATCCAGTTGCTTGCGTGTATAGCTTGCTGCACCTTTAGCATTGATACCAACAACTAACTCTGCGTTGTCAAATACAGGAAAGCCTTTGCCTTTTACCAGGTGGTTAAGTTCCACAAACTGCATGGCAAAACGGGTATCTGGTTTATCAGAACCATACAAACGCATTGCATCTGCATATTGCATACGGGGTACTTCCGGTAAATCGTAGTTACGCACTTCTTTAAATAAGGTACGGATCAGGCCTTCAAAAGTGTTTAAGATATCTTCCTGCTCAATGAAAGACATTTCGCAATCGATCTGCGTAAATTCCGGCTGACGGTCGGCCCTTAAATCTTCATCCCTGAAACACTTCACAATTTGAAAATAACGGTCGAAACCTGAAACCATCAATAATTGCTTAAAGGTTTGTGGCGATTGAGGCAAAGCATAAAACTCACCTTCGTTCATGCGGCTAGGTACCACAAAATCTCTCGCTCCCTCTGGCGTCGATTTAATTAATACAGGCGTTTCTACCTCAATAAAATCTAAGGCATCTAAATAACGGCGAACCGATTGGGCCATTTTATGACGTAAAACCAGGTTATTGCGCACCGGGTTACGGCGTAGATCCAAATAACGGTATTTCATACGCAACTCATCACCACCATCTGTTTCATCATCGATCATGAATGGAGGTAATTTCGCCGCGTTTAAAATCTCCAAAGCAGAAACTTTGATCTCTACTTCACCGGTCGGCATTTTTGGGTTTTTATTGCTTCTTTCTACAACCGTACCTACCGCTTTGATCACAAATTCACGGCCTAAAGTACGTGCGGTTTCACAAAGCCCGCGATTATCGTCCATGTTAAAAACCAACTGGGTAATACCATAACGATCACGGATGTCGATAAAAGTCATACCGCCTAAATCTCTTGATTTTTGTACCCAACCACATAGCGTAACACTTTCGCCTAAGTTATTTAGGTTTAATGCACCACAAGTTACTGTTCTTAACATATATATAATCTAAATTGAGCGGCAAAAATACCGATTTTGTTTTAAAGTTTAAGATAGAAGAGTTAAGGAAATTTTGTGCTATTGATTTTATAATTGCTTTAAAGCAAAGATGCTGAGATTACCATGAAACAGGTAAATAAAACAAACCTGCTCATGCTTAAAAACTGTTACCCTTGAATAACTATGCTTTTGATTTTAATCTGCTCAGCGTTTCTTGTGATATGTTCAGGTAAGAAGCCACCATCCTATTAGCCAGGCGCATTACCACAGTTGGATTCTGCGCCAGCAACTGGCGGTAACGCTCGGTCGCATCAAGTGTAATAAACGACATTAAGCGGTTGGTATTGGTTACGTAAGCATATTCCAGATAATGGCGGTAAAATTTCTCCCACTGCGGGATCATTTGAAGCAACTGTTGAAAATCGTTTTGAGAAATGTAGTATAGACTGGTATCTTCTACAGCTTGGACATATTCCTTGGAGATATCGTTGGTAATGAAACTTACCAGGGCTGAGGCAAACTGATTTTCAAAAGCAAAATGCCGGGTGGCTTCCGTACCACCGGCCGTTAGGAAGAAAATTCGTAAGCAACCTTTATCAATAAAGTAAAGACGCTGACATGTTTCCCCAGGACTGATCAGGATTTCGTTTTTCTTTACCTGCAACATCTTGAAAAAAGACAATACCTGTTCGAGCTCCGCATCGTTAATGATAATTTTTGCGCTGATATAACTGGAAAGCTGTTCTTGCATGATATGACTTTTACCAAATGTAACAATGTTTAGGTTTTGGAGGTAACCTTCTCAGCCAGTTTACGTGCGTTGGGAATAATAATGAAAGCTGCCAGATAAGCTACGGGTAACATTACGCTCCAGGCCTTCAAGAATTTGAGGAACCAATCCTCGCCAAAACCATAGTTTCGCATTAAACCCACAAATGCCATAATTAATGTCATTGGGATCACCACAAAAAGTGTGTTGATGTGTTTGAAATGTTCTTTTTTCATATTGATTTTTTTAATACACCAAAGTTGAGTGTATTAAAAAACTTAACCTTTGATGTAAGTCAAAAAATGAAGCAAGCTAAATTTAAGTAACATGACAAACCTGATAAAAATATTTATTATTTCTTATGAATAGCGTTTAGAAACCTGAATTCGATTCATGATTTTTTTCGAAGATATTCATAATGAAGTTTTAATATTTTTCTTCCAGCACAATTTCAAGCGCAACTACTTTCCACTCTCCCTTAATATTTTTCCAATGATAAATTTCTTCAGTCTGTACGGTCTGTTTTTTTGAAAAAATAAGCAGGTTTGGTTTTATAAGAACCGATTTACGTGCAATTTTCTCAGTAAAAATATCATTCTCTGCAGAAGATTTGATTCTATAATGACTGGTTTGAATGGTTTTGGCTCCGCTGAAATATTTTTTTAGGTCGATGGTAAAATCACGTTTGTTTATCGCAGTTTTTTCAAAGGGTGTGAAACTCAAATCGTCGGCAAACATATCCGTATACGCTACGACATCTTTACTCTCCAGCGCCAGGTTTGCTTTTTTATGTATTTCGTTTATTGCTGAAATGATTAAGTCGGTTTCCATGCCATGAAGTTAGCGGTTTGGATCAGGGATTTCAAATTTATGATAAACTCGCAGCTGAATTTCCATAAATGTTAAAGCGTAGCATCGCCCATTTTCTCATCAATAATAACATGTTGTTCTTTTTTGGAAATGAAAGGCAGTATTTCATAGGTGCTGTATTCCCGCCATCCGCTAAATCTTTTTGGCAAAAGTAGCTCTATATTTATAATCAATCGAAGCCAAAAAGGATACCGCTGCTGTCGGGTTTATTTAACAAGGGTTTGTTTTCAGGACGCCAAACTTTGTGTCTAAACCCGATTGTCGGGGAGCGCTTCCGATCCTTCATCGGAACTCGTACCAAAAGCGGGGCTGGAATTGCCAAAAGCGCAGAACCGCACATTTCCAAATACTTAAAAATCATTTCTATTTTTTGGAAATGAAAAGCAGTATTTCATAGGTGCTATATTCCCGCCATCCGCTAAATCTTTTTGGCAAAAGTAGCTCTATATTTATAATCAATCGAAGCCAAAAAGGATACTGCTCCTGTCAGGTTTATTTAACAAAGGTTTGTTTTCAGGATGCCAAACTTTGTGTCTAAATACCTTCGGTGAACTCGCTAAGGCTCGGTTCAGGGTGACGATTCAGAATTGAAAATAGCTTACCTGAGATAATTTAAATATACTATGTTTCAGATATTTCCGCAGTGTTAACCAGAAATTAAGATATTTTAAATTTTTTTCTACCTTGATGCAACGTTTTAAAATCGCTGATGTCTTATTATCAGAATATTCGAAATTTTGGAAGCCGTATACATCGATAAAAACCTCGAACTCGTAAAAAAATGCATGCAGGGCAGTCGCGCAGCACAGTTTGAATTATACAAGCTGTATGCCAAGGCAATGTATAATGTGGCGCTGCGCATTTTAAATTATGAGGAAGAGGCAGAAGATGTTTTACAGGAAGCATTTTTAGATGCATTTACCAGAATTGTTGATTTTAGACAGGAAACTACCTTCGGCCTTTGGCTAAAGCAGATTGTGATCAACAAATCCATCAATTACCTGCGTAAGCGCAGGATGGAGTTTGTAAGTACAGACGAAATATCGGAAGTGCCTGATGAAGATAGTTTTGATTACAGTGAAATGCAGTTACAGGCCGAAGAGATAAGGCAGGCCATTACCCAATTGCCAGACGGTTATAGGGTGGTGCTGAGTTTGTACCTGTTAGAGGGTTATGACCATGAAGAAATTGCACACATTTTAAAAATAAGCGAAAATACCAGCCGTACACAGTACATGAGGGCTAAAAAAAAGTTAAAGAGTATTTTAGAAATGAAAGGGATGAGAGATGAATAATAGATTAGAAACCTTTGTAAAAGAAAACCGAAAAGCTTTCGATATCATGGAGCCTTCGGCAGATCTTTGGGCAAAAATTGAACAGGGTTTAGATCACAAAAAGAAAAAAAAACCGGTAAAACTGTATTTATGGATGAGCGCAGCGGCAGCTGTAGTGGTCGTTTTTGGTTTGGTCTGGTTATACGTAGGGAAATTGCAAAACAAAGATTTAGAAATAGCCGACGTTAGTGCTTCATATGCCAAAAAGGAAGTCCATTTTACGGGTCTAATTACCGAAAAGAGGGATAGCTTAGCCATTTTTGCCTCTGCAAATCCGGAACTTTATAAAAAATTTACGGCTGATTTAAGAAAACTTGATGAAGATTACGAAAAATTAAAAGCAGAGTTGCCAACTTCGCCCAACCAGACTTTCGTGGTAAAGGCTATGGTTAAAAACCGTGAAATACAATTACAGTTATTAAAACAACAATTATTAATTATTAACCAGGTTGACGATTACAAAAGAGTTAACCAGATTTAATACAGGGCGAATAAAACAGCTCTAATACTGAAATCGGTCTTGATGTTTGATTCAACACACTTGATACTAAGAGGAGAACGCTCACCACATCGAAAGTTTAAGGCCAGCCGGCAGGTTTTAAGCATACAGGTGTTTAATATTTAACAACATGAAAACAATAAAAATATTTTTGGCCCTTTTGGCTTTAATTGCCGTAAAAACCAGTGCGCAAGAAGCGATGGTGAATAGTCCATCGGAGAAAGTGCTTGTAGAAAATGCGGAGAAATCATCGCTGATAGCGATGGTAAATAACTCAAAATATAAGCAAACGGGCAGCGATGCGGAACGTTCAAAATCATTTAGCAAAAGTTTTAATGTAGATAGAAATGATAAGGTAAATTTAAATAACCAGTTCGGATCTATTGTAATTAAAACCTGGGATAAAAAAGAGGTACGTGTGGATATAGATATTAAAGCCTATGCCAACTCAGATGGCGATGTACAGAAATTGATCGATGGGGTAAGTATTGATGCTACTAAAAATGGCGATGTGGTTTCATTCAAAACTAACATGGGCGATAGAAACGGACGTTATGGACGTGGGGTAAAAAATGGAGTAACTACCTGGCGAAGGGAAGTAAAGGTGAATTACACGGTGTTTATGCCGGCAGTAAACCCTTTAACTGTGCTACAACAATATGGTAATGTTGAAATGGGTAATTTTGCAGGCCCAACCTCACTAAAAGTGGAATACGGCAATCTTGTAGCAGGAAACCTAAGCAATACCAACAACTATATCAATGTTCAGTACGGGAAATGTGATATTCAGGATTTAAATGCAGCCGTGATTAAGCACGAATATAACGGACCTGTAACTATTGGTGCTGTGGGGACTTTAGAACTCGTTGCTGAATACGTAGCCGTAAACATCAATACCATCAGAAAATCTGCTGATCTTAAAGTAGAGTATGGAAGAGGCTTAACCGTTGGCACTATTGGTGGCAACTTGCTCTTGAGTGCCGAATATGCCAAAGTTAACATCAATACAGTCAAAGGAAATGCGGTAGTCAAACAAGCTTACGGCGACTTGAATATCGCATCAGCAGGTAAAATTGCAGTTAATGCAGAATACTCGAATGTTAATTTAGGTACATTGAATGGTGATGCCACTATCAAAATGGATTACAACCGTTTAAATGTGAACGAAATTACTCCGGCCTGTAAAAACTTCACTTTCGGGGGTGAATATGCAAATGTTGGATTGGGCTTTGCAGATCGTTATAACGGTAATTTCAATGTTGCTACTTCTTATGCCGGCTTTAAATATGGTTCAAACGTAACATCAAATTTGGTTAGCAAAGATGATGAAACCAAACGGTATACGGGTAAAATCGGTGGCGGTGGCGCTGCAAACGTATCCATAAAATCTGAATATGGTTCCATTACCTTTAAATAAGACCTCATAAACCAAACAAACAAGGAGTCTTGCCGCATTGGCAGGGCTTTTTTAATATAATGTCTAAATTTTGTAGAGACGATACTTTTTTTATTGGCAAAAGAATTGAAGCCCTAAGTACACCAGACAAATTAAAACAAATAATGAAAAAAATTCTTTTATTGATGCTTTTGCCATTGGCTGCTTTAGCTCAACCTAATAAATTAACCAAAGCAGATAAAATTTATGGACTATCGAAATTTTGGCATGAGGTAAATTATAACTTCGTTTATTTAAACAAAATAGACCGGGTGAAATGGGATAGTACTTATAAAGCATTAATTAATACGATACCTGAAACACCTAATGACTATGAGTACTATCTGGAAATGCAAAGATTTTGCGCGATGCTTAAAGATGGGCATACCAATATTTATATGCCGGGCGGCAAAGATTTCGAACCGCTGAATACCATGTTCGGCGATTATCGTTTGTTTATTGAGAATGTAGAAAATAAAGCAATCATTACACATGTTAACCTGAGTAAGAAAGATGAGATCCCGGTTGGAAGCGAGATAATAGCGGTAAATGGAAAGGCCACGGCCAAATATATAGCTGAAAACGTTTCTCCATATATTTCTTCCTCCACTGACTATGTTTTACAGGATTGGTGTATCAGTAAATTACTTCAGGGGATTGAGGGCAGCCAGTTTGAAATTAAAATTAAAAAACCAGGAGGACAGGTTTTAAGTTTAAAATTAACACACGCGCACACAGCGGAAAAAGAAATTTATCCGGCCTTTCCTGCAGTATCGTCGCTTCTTGATTTTAAATGGTATCCTAATCAGGTAGCTTATGTTGCGCTAAACTCCTTTGGAGAGGAGAAAATTGATTCTCTTTTTCTGACTAAGTTGCCGGATTTATACCAAGCCAAAGCAATAGTGATTGATTTAAGGAACAATGGAGGCGGAAGTACAGGAATTGGAAGTTATATATTAAAATATTTAACCAATGACAGCTTACTTTATGGCTCACGCTATTCTACCAGGCAACTCACTTCTGCATTCAAGGCCTGGGGTAAATACACTTCTGCAAAAGATACGGTAAATAGCGAATGGAATAAAAAGGCATTTCTGACCTATCAGGATAATTATTTCTATAATTTTGATTATTATCCGCTTAAGAACACACTCTCGGCCAAGCGGATCGTAGTACCCACAGTTTTATTAATTGGCCATAATACTGCTTCGGCCGCTGAAGACTTTTTGATTTACGCAGACAATCAAAAGCACATGATCAAAATTGGCAGAAATTCTTTCGGAAGTACCGGACAGCCCTACCTCTTCGATTTACCCGGCGGTGGAAGTGCAAGAGTCTGCACAAAAAAGGATACCTACCCGGATGGTCGTGAGTTTGTAGGTAATGGTGTAAAACCGGATATAGAAGTAATTCCAACGCTAAAGGATTTTATTGCCAATAAAGACGTAACCTTAAACACAGCACTTGATTACCTCAATAAAAAGATAAAATAGTCAACACCAAATAAATGATTAAGTCTCATCTTATTAGGTGAGACTTTTTTATATTTATTGCCGATGAAAATTTATCTGATCATGCTGTTAAATATCTTTTCTTTTACCGCGCTGGCTCAAGATGCCCCAGTTAAATGGGCTACGCAGGAAACTTTTTTCGAAGATCTGATTGGGAAAAGCTTACCCACTTTTAATGGGGTAACGGTCAATAACAAGCCGTTCTCCAATATCGACCTTAAAAACCAGGTGGTAGTGATTAACTTCTGGTTTGAAAAATGCCCACCCTGTATAGCCGAAATGCCAGAATTGAATAATTTTGTGGATAAATATGGTAAAAAGTCCGTTCGGTTTATTGGCATTACACATGATGGCCCCGCCAATGCAAAACGATTTCAAAAGCGCAACGGTTACCAATATGAAATTGTATCATTAAGCAAAGATGAGATTAGAAAACTAAATATCAATCACGGTTTTCCGTCGAATGTGTTGGTTGGAAAGGATGGTAAGATTGTTTATGCCACAGCCAACATTTCTTTTTGCGATCCGCAATTTAAAGCTAAATCGGCTCTTTTTGAAGAAAAATTAAAATCGTTATTACTCGAAGAGCTGGATTGAATTAAGAAACCTGAAATTTAAAGAACGTATTCGTCATTTATAGGTTTAACGGGCTCTGGAATTTCTTCTTCTTCAAGCATTTGAAGGAGATTGATTTCTATCGTTCTTGTAATTTGGTTAAGCGGAACACCAGCCGAATTGTTTTCGAAAGGGTTAACCAGGCTCATTCCATTAATCTGCGTAGAAACAAATACGAAACCGATCAACCAACCCAAAAATATAGATGCCGGACCTGCATCCTCACTGATTACCAGGGTAAATGTTACGACAAACAGCCAGATAAATACTTTAGTCAGATAAGAATAGGTAGTAGGGAAAATGGTGTTTTTAATACGCTCACTCATGCCCATTGAATCCGAAAATCTGGTCAGCATTTCATTGATTTCAATAAAACGGAAGCCATCAATGGCATTTGATTTTGATAGTCTTTGCAAATCTCTTGATTGGATATTTAAAAGGGCATTATGCTTATTGGTATGTTTTTCTATTTCTTTCAGATCGGCCTCGGTTAAATATTTGGTATAAATCTCATCTATCGTTCCTCTCAAATTGGCCTTTAACGCATATAAAAAACCAATATGCCTGTAAATCATACGTTTTACGCTTTCCTCATCTTTATCAACATAATTGAGCAGCGCCCTTGCAAAAGAGCGTGAATCATTTACCAAAGCGCCCCACACTTTTCTTGCCTCCCACCATCTATCGTAAGCCTGGTTATTGTTAAAACCGATAAAAAAAGCAATGGCCGTACCTAAAAGTGTCGGGATGATAGATGGAACGGAGAAATGATGTGAGATTAAATATTCGCGTACGAGATAAGCTACGGTGCAGGAGGCAATCATAATCAGGTCAACTTGCCACGTATTTCTTAAAATTCTACTTAATCTGATATTCTGTATTAACAACATATAATATGACGGAAAATGAATGAGCTACGGATGAAATTACAAAACTAAAGCCAAAATGTTTGATCATGTAACAAATTAAGCGACAAAGATTACAGGTTGCCGTTTATGGTGTAAATGTTTATCTTGGTAAACCAAATATTCCTGACCATTTATGAGCGACCATTTACCCAAGAACAATATTTTTAAAGTAATCGGTGCATCCTCTTTGGGTACATTGATTGAATGGTATGATTTTTACATCTTCGGCAGCCTTGCGGTTATCATTGGTCACCAGCTATTTCCGGAGGATGCAGGGGCATCAGCCTTAATCAACACGCTGGCTATCTTTGCGGCGGGTTTTATTGTTCGTCCGTTTGGTGCATTGGTTTTTGGCAGACTTGGTGATTTAATTGGCCGCAAGTATACTTTTTTGCTCACTTTGGTGCTTATGGGCGGATCGACTTTTTTTATCGGTTTAATCCCTTCTTATAAAAGCATTGGTTATGCTGCCCCAATTCTGGTTTTAGTTTTGAGGTTAATCCAGGGTTTGGCTTTGGGTGGCGAATATGGTGGTGCAGCTACTTATGTGGCAGAACATGCCCCAAAAAACAAACGTGGCTTTTTTACCAGCTGGATCCAGACTACCGCTACACTGGGTTTATTCCTATCGTTAGGGATTATTGTGATCACAAAAAATATCCTGGGTGCCGAAACGTTTGGAAATTGGGGTTGGAGAATCCCTTTCTTATTATCGATTGTACTGGTTGTGGTATCGATTTACATACGCATGAAAATGCACGAGTCGCCCCTGTTCTCTAAACTGAAAGCTGAAGGAAATATTTCGAAGAATCCATTAAAAGAAAGTTTTAACAATAAGGCTAATTTTAAAATGGTACTTCTGGCATTATTTGGCGCCACAATGGGTCAAGGCGTAGTCTGGTACACCGGACAGTTTTATGCACAATCTTTTTTGGAAAATACCTGTAAGCTGGATTTTAACGATTCGCGGTATATTTTACTCTGGGGAATTGCTTTTGCTACGCCGTTTTTTGTGGTTTTTGGTGCCTGGAGTGATCGGGTGGGACGAAAGTGGATCATGTTAAGTGGAATGCTTTTAGGCATTCTGTTTTACCGGCCAATATATCAGGTCTTTTTGGATGATACCGATTATACCAAAATTGAACAAGCTGATATTTTAGCTGTAACTCCAGCTCGCGCAACTGCTGTCTTAATGGAAAATTTAACCGATAGCTTACGAACCGTTTCTACCAAAGTAAGCCTTAAAAACGGAGCTTCCTTTAACAGGGTGCAAACAGATACCGTTTCTGCAACAAGGGGGATTCTTTTGGGCAAAGAAATTATAAAAGATAAAGTTTTGCCAACACCGGTATTCTGGAAATTTGTTGGCTTGATTTTCTTCCAGATTTTGCTGGTTACCATGGTTTATGGTCCAATTGCGGCTTTCCTGGTCGAATTATTTCCGACCAAAATCAGGTACACCTCTATGTCGCTGCCTTATCACATCGGCAATGGTGTTTTCGGGGGGCTTGTGCCATTTATCGCCACACTAATAGCAAGTTTTTCAGGCGCAACACCATTGTCCGGTCTTTGGTATCCAATTGGGGTAGCAGCGCTAAGTTTGGTTATTGGCACAGTCTATTTATCAAATAAAAGAGACGAAAAAATTAACGATTAAATAAGATGAATACGTTAAAGAAATTTTTAGGACTGGTTTGGATGGTTTTAGGACCATTAACGATGACTTTTTTGTTTATCCAGGCGATAGATAAGGTAGGCTTAACGCATACCGATATCGAACGTACCAATACCATATTGCAGTGGGCAATTATTCTGTTTATTTTCCTCCCCATTAGCCTGGGTTTGATGATATTTGGCTTTTATGCCTGGAAAGGTGAGTACGATCACCTGCCAGAAAGTTCCGAAGAATTGTAGTTTTTTTAGCTAAGCTCCTCAAAGATTTAGCTTCTGGGCCTTGGTATCCCTGACCTCGCTATACTCCGCCACCATTGCAGAATTCTTTAATGTGGCCGTTATCTTAAACTGGAGTAATGCAGAACGGAGAGATCTATAAATTTAAGTCAATACTATGCAATCGTTCCCGACATCGTTTGCAATGTTTAATTTATAAAAAACTTCTTTCTGCTGAGTTTTAATGTTTAAAATTGTTCATCATATATTTTTAAAATACGGCTGCGTAATGAAGTTTAACCTTTTACGTGGCCGGTTTTAATTTTAGCCTAACCAAATGGATATGAAAGTAATCAGCCTGTTCTTTCTGCTTGTATTGTCCTTTGCCGCAAATGCCGCTGATGTAAAACCTGATTTTATTGTGGCTGCAGATGGAAGTGGAAATTTTAAAACCATACAGGAGGCCATTCATGCGGTGCCCGATTTTAGGAATAAAATAACCGTAATCTTTATCAAAAAGGGTATTTATAAGGAGAAATTGATATTACCTGGCTCTAAAAGAAATGTGAAATTTATTGGCGAAAGTTTAAACGAAACCATTTTAACTTATGATGACTACGCCCGGAAAAAGAATATTTTTGGTGAAGAAAAAGGGACATCCGGCTCATCAAGCTTTTACATTTATGCCGAAGGCTTTTCAGCTGAGAATATCACTTTCCAGAATTCATCAGGCCCTGTAGGACAGGCTGTAGCGGTTTGGGCAGGTGGAGATAAATTAATTTTTACCAATTGCAGGTTTTTGGGCTTTCAGGATACGCTTTATACTTATGGAGGCAATAACCGTCAGTATTATAAAAACTGCTATATTGAAGGTACAGTTGATTTTATTTTCGGAGCATCGACGGCTTGGTTCGAAAGCTGCACCATTTTCTGCAAAAAAAGAGGTTATATTACGGCTGCCTCAACGGCTGATACCACAAAATTTGGCTACGTTCTTAACAAATGTACAATTAAAGGCGATGCACCAGCCAATAGCTTTTATTTGGGCCGTCCATGGAGGCCATACGCAAAAGTGGCCTATCTCAACTGCGAATTACCTGATTTTATCCGACCGGAAGGCTGGAACAACTGGGATAAAGAAAGCAATGAAAAAACGGCTTATTTTGCTGAATATAAGAGTACTGGAAAAGGATCCGATCCTAAAAACAGGGTAAAATGGTCACACCAACTGACAGATGAAGAATATAAAGGCTATATTTTAGAAAACGTTTTCCGTGGATGGAATCCTGAAGTAAAATAATTTTGTAAACGACTGATTTACTGTGTTTAAAGTTCTGTCTGTAATGAGTGTTTTGCTGCATTTTCCGGCAACGATTGCATAGATTTCTCTTCTGTTTTAACTTCAAACAACGTACACTTGTTATTACAATAACCAAGTATAATTTAACAGCGCAAATAATGAAACATATTTCTGGCCGTTTATGCCATATTAAAGTAGCTCTCGCTTGCTTAGTTTTAACAGCAGCTGGTTCTGCCATGGCGCAACAAAAGCCAGGCTTACCCATTATCCGGCAGGTTAAATTTAAAGAAGATACCATGAGTATTGTTGCTTTTGGCGCAAAAGGCGATGGTATTACCTTAAATACCGAAAGCATTAATAAAACCATTAGCAGCGTGAGTGAAAAAGGCGGAGGAGTGGTGTTAATCCCGTCGGGTTTGTGGTTAACTGGCCCTATCGAACTAAAAAGCAACGTAAACCTGCATCTTAAACGGGATGCCATCCTACAATTTACGGCAGATTTTAATCAATACAAATTGGTAGAGGGAAACTGGGAAGGTCAACCCGCATGGCGGAACCAAAGCCCGATTTCAGGGATGAACCTTGAAAACATTGCCATTACCGGAACAGGAATTATCGACGGGAATGGTGGTGCCTGGCGTATGGTTAAAAAAGATAAACTTACTGAAACACAGTGGAAGAATCTCGTAGCATCCGGAGGCATCGTTAAAGCCGACGGAAAGATGTGGTACCCATCTGAAAAAACCCTTAAAGGCTCGAATACCAAAAATGCCGGTGTAATTGAAGCTGGCAAAACTGCCGCAGACTATGATGATATCAAAGATTTTCTCCGTCCGAATTTATTGGTGTTAACAGGCTGTAAAAAAATACTTTTAGAAGGGGTTACCTTTCAGAATTCGCCGGCGTGGAATTTACACCCTTTGCTTTGTGAAGATCTAACCTTAAGAAATTTGCAGGTAAAAAACCCTTGGTTTGCACAAAATGGCGATGGTGTTGATGTAGAATCATGTAAAAACGTATTGATTGAAGGCAGCACTTTTGACGTTGGAGACGACGGAATCTGTATTAAATCAGGAAGAGATGAAGCGGGCCGCAAACGGGGTATACCAACCGAAAACGTGATCGTTAGAAACAATGTGGTTTACCATGCACATGGCGGTTTTGTAATCGGTAGCGAAATGAGTGGCGGGGCAAAAAACATCTGGGTGTACAACTGTTCTTTTATCGGTACTGATATTGGTTTACGCTTTAAAACTACGCGTGGCCGTGGCGGTGTGGTCGAGAATATTTATATCAATAACATCAACATGATTGATATTCCTGGCGAGGCCATTTTATTCGATATGTATTATGCAGCTGTTGATCCGGTTCCCCTGGCTGGCGAAAAGCGGGAAGCCATTAAAACCGTTACCGTTCCTGTTACCGAAGCTACCCCACAGTTCCGAAACTTTTATATCAAGGATGTAGTGGCTAATGGTGCTGAAAAAGCGATATTTTTTAGAGGTTTACCTGAAATGAACATTAAGGATATCTACCTGGAAAACGTAAACATCAAAGCGAAAAAAGGAATCGAAATTATTGAAGCTACCGGAATTTTCCTGAAGAACATCAACATCATTGCAGAAAATACAAATCCCTTGGTGATGATCCAGAATGGATCAAATATCAATATCAGCAGCTTAAAGTACCCTGATAACAGCAAATTGCTTTTTGATGTTTCCGGCGAAAAAACAAAAGGTGTAAAAATTGTTGCAACGGATGTTTCTAAAGCTAAAACAGCTGTCGTTTTAGGTACAGGTGTAGCAAAAAAAGCACTGGAAATTTCAAAATAACAACATGATGAAACAATCGATCTTATATACAATAGTTGCATTTATTGGTTTTTCTGTTTTAACACAACGTGGGTTTGCCCAAAAAAAGTTATCTGAACAGTTAACCTTAACTGCGATGGAAAAACTGTTTCAGGATACGACGCTGCTAAAAGGTGCCAAAGGCCCCAAATGGACTTACGACATGGGGGTTGTTCTGGAAGGTGCAGCTGCCGTTTGGCGAAATACCGGCGACGGGAGGTATTTTAAATATATCCAAAGTTCGATGGATGCCTATCTGGATATGGAAGGTAACATTGCTACGTATAAACCGGAAGATTTTAATATTGATAACATCAAAAATGGCCGCTCATTATTGCTGTTGTATAAAGTTACCGGGCAGCAGAAATACCTGTTAGCCGCAACTAAATTATACGATCAGCTGCAAAAACAACCGCGTACCAGAGAGGGTGGTTTCTGGCACAAGAAAATTTATCCAAACCAGATGTGGCTGGATGGTTTATACATGGGTGAGCCATTCTACGCTGAATATGCTAAACTGATGAAAAAGGATGCTGCTTTTGATGACATTGCTAAACAGTTTATCCTGATGGAAAAAAACTCGCGTGATGCAAAAACAGGGTTGCTTTACCATGGCTATGATGAAAGCAGAACCGAACAGTGGGCGGACAAGATAACCGGGCGTTCGCCAAATTTTTGGGCCAGGGCAATGGGCTGGTACATTATGGCTTTGGTGGATGTGCTGGATAATTTTCCTGCAGATCATCCGCAAAGGAAAGAACTACTGGCTATTTTAAATCGTACGGCAACTGCAGTAGTGAAATATCAGGATCCAAAATCAGGTGTTTGGTTTGATATTCTAGATATGCCAACCCGAAGAGGAAATTACCTGGAAAGTTCGGCATCAAGCATGTTTGTGTATGGTTTGGCTAAAGGCGTTCGTAAAGGCTGGTTAGCATCATCTTTTATGGCTGCGGCTAATAAAGGTTATGCGGGTTTAAAGAAAGAGTTTGTGGAACAAGCAGGAACTGAAAGGATAAATTTGACTAAAACAGTTTCCGTATCCGGTTTGGGTGGAAAACCAAAATACCGGGATGGAAGCTTCGACTACTATATTAGTGAAAAAGTAATTACCAATGATCCGAAAGGCGTAGGCGCATTTATTTGCGCTGCTGCTGAGATGGAAATAAACCAGTTGCCAAAACCGGGAAAAGGATTAACCGTTACCATTGATAATTTTTTCAACAATGAGTATATGGTTGGCCCAACCGGAGATAAAATCCCTTTCCATTACTTATGGGAAGAAGATGATAACAATGGATTTTCTCTATTCGGAAAAATGTTTAACGATGCTGGTGTAAAAACCAATACGCTTAAAGTTGCACCAACAACTGTAAACTTAAAAGGCAGCAATATTTACATTATTGTAGATCCGGATACTGAAAAAGAAACTGCGAAGCCCAATTATATGAATGCTGAGCATGCGAAGCAAATTGCAGCCTGGGTGAAAGCTGGTGGGGTTTTGGTACTGCTCCTAAACGATGCAGGCAATTGCGAAATTTCAAAATTCAATGTTTTGCCCGAAACCTTCGGAATCCATTTTAATGAAGATAGCCGCAATAAAGTTCAGGGTGCGAATTTTGAACAAGGGGCAATAAAAATTCCAGACGGCAATGCTATTTTCAAGACAGCTAAAAAGGTATATATCAAAGAAATATCAACTATTTTGGCTAAAAGTCCCGCTATTTCTGCTTTATCGGATAAGGGAGACGTGATTGTTGCCACCGCAAAATATGGCAAAGGGACAGTTTTCGCCGTCGGTGATCCATGGTTTTATAATGAATATATCGATGGTAGAAAACTACCTGCGGAGTTTGAAAATTTTAAAGCCACGAATGATCTGGTGAATTGGTTGATCAAGCAAGTGCCGGGGAAGAAATAGGTTTATTACCACAGATGAGGTGGATAAACACAGATAAATAGTGGTTCGTGGAGAGAAGAACCACGGCATGAGAGAAGGAAAAGTACTCCGTGCTAATCTGTGTCTCGGTGGTAAAAACTAACCATGGCGTAAAATAAAATTAATGGTCTGTGATGACGCAGACCACGGAACAAACAGAATGATGAAAATGAGAATATTGTTAAGCCTAATCTGCAGCACTTTATTATTGTCGTGTTATGCGCAACAATCTGTTGATTCTACAGCAGATAAAATGCTGGTTTATCAATTAGGCAATGGCGGCTGGCCAAAGCAACTGGAAGATAAAAGTGTAGTTAACTACGATGCGGCTTTAACACCAGCCTTGTTGGACAAAATAAAGGCAACTAAAGATTTACATGCCACTTTCGATAATAAAGCTACCAGTAGAGAAGTTGTTTACCTGGTAAAGACATATAAAAAAACGCTGAACAAAGCTTATTTAGCTGCTGCTGAAAAAGGCCTTGATTATATTTTATCGGCACAGTATGTCAATGGTGGCTGGCCACAATATTATCCTGATCAATCTTCTTACCGATCTGAGATTACTTACAACGATGATGCAATGATCAATGTGCTGAACATATTACAGGATATTGCCACGCAAACAAACGATTTCGATGTGGTAAACCCAGTCTACATAAAAAAAGCAGGAAAAGCAGTTGCGAAAGGCATTGATTGTATCTTAAAAACGCAGGTGAAACAAAATGGCGTATTAAGCATTTGGGCTGCACAGTATGATAAAGATTCGATGTTGCCTGCAAAGGCCAGGGCTTTTGAGCCGGCCTCATTGAGTACCAGCGAATCTGTAGGGATTGTGCGCTTTTTAATGCGGATCAAAAATCCTTCGGTTGCAGAAAAAAATGCCATTACCGCTGCAGTAAAATGGTTCGATACCTATAAAATTGTAGGCTTCCGTTTTGATAGGCCGAAAAATCCTAAAGCCAATGTCAAAGCTGCGGCCTTGATCGAAGATTCAACGGCAATTGCCTGGGCGCGCTTTTACGACCTTGATCAAAATACCCCGATTTTTGGTGATCGCGACAATGCCATTAAAACAAAATTAGAGGAATTAAGCCTTGAAAGGCGCAATGGGTATGCCTGGTATGGCAACTGGGCGCAGAAATTAATTGAAAAAGAGTACCCGAAGTGGTTAACCACAAATGGTAAATAAAGATAAGTATACTCTTCGAAAGGAAATATAATTCACCTTGTGCCTCGTTGCCCTGGTGGCCAAATAACATTAGCAATGATTTTAAACAAAGAAAATTTAAAGAACATTAACGGCGAAAAGGTTACAAAACCTACACCCGAAATTTTAGCATTACCAGAGCGGGTAATCCAGTTTGGTACCGGGGTTTTACTGCGTGGTTTACCTGATTATTTTATTGATAAAGCCAATCAGAAAGGAATTTTCAACGGTCGTGTACTTGTTGTTAAATCTACAGCAAAAGGTGGTGCTGATGCCTTTTCGAAACAGGATAATTTATATACACTTTGTGTAAAAGGCATTGAGGATGGGGTTAATGTTGAAGAAAATTCGATTAATGCTTCAATAAGCCGGGTTTTAGCAGCTTCGCAAGATTGGACAGAAATTTTAGAAGCTGCTCACCAGCCCGAAATGCAGGTCGTAATTTCTAATACCACAGAAGTAGGCATTGTAAAAAGCGAAGATAAAATCACTGATCATCCCCCACAATCTTACCCTGGCAAACTGCTTGCCTTTTTGCACGAACGCTATAAAGCCTTTAACGGGTCAGTAGAAAGCGGAATGGTGATCGTGCCAACAGAACTCATTAGTGACAATGCCGACAAACTGAAAGAAATTTTGCTTGATCTGGCTATCTACAATAAATTAGGCTGGGATTTTGAAAACTGGTTAAAAACAGCCAATCATTTTTGCAAAACCTTAGTTGATAGAATTGTGCCAGGAAAACTTCCGGAAGCAGCGCAAAAAGCCGTCGAAAATGAACTGGGTTATGAAGATGAACTGATGATCATGGCCGAGCCTTTCCGGCTTTGGGCGATCGAATCATCAAGCGAAAAAGTGAAAGAAGTATTATCTTTTGCAAAAGCAGATAAAGGTATCTTTATTGTTCCTTCCATTGATAAATTTAAGGAACTTAAACTCCGTTTGCTTAATGGTACACATACCATTAGCTGCGGGTTGGCTATTTTAGCAGGCTTCGATACCGTAAAAGAGGCCATGGCAAATAAAGATTTCTCGGCCAATGTATTAAAACTGATGAAAGATGAAATTGCGCCTGTGGTGGTGAATGAAGATATTACCTACAGTGAAGCAATTGCCTTTGCAGAAAGTGTAATCGACCGTTTTAGCAATCCATCTTTAGCACACCAGTGGCAGGCCATTACGCTAAATTTTACTTCAAAAATGCAAATGCGTAATATGCCGCTCATCAGGAGATATTATGCTTTAAAAAATGAAGTGCCTCAGCTTACTGCTTTGGGTGTAGCTGCCTACATCCTTTTCATGAATGTGGGTAAACAGGGTGATACTTACACAGCAAGTGTAAACGGAAAAACCTACCCCATACAGGATGAATTTGCAGAAATTTTATATGAATACTGGAAAAACCCAGAAACCGTTGTAGATAACACCCTAGGCGACAGGCGCCTGTGGGATAAAAACCTTAATAATTATCCGGGCTTTAACGCAGCCGTAAAATCGTACGTTGATTTATTACAGAACAAAGGTGCAAAAGAAACTTTAAGTAACTTGCATTCAGAAACAGCAATTTAAAATGGTTACTAGAATTTTAAAAATCCATCCTAACGATAATGTATTGGTTGCTTTGCAAAACCTGGCAAAAGGCGAAACCATTATTCACGATGGACAGGAATATATTTTACAGGATGACATTCCGGCCAAGCATAAATTTTTTATGCAGGATATGGATCCTGGCGATCACATCATGATGTATGGCGTATTGGTGGGAAAAGCACAGCACTTTATCCTTAAAGGTGGTTTAATGGATACCGAAAATACCAAACACGCTTCTGATCCTTTTGAATTCCGTCCGTACCATTACGAATGGCAGGCACCTGACGTGGCTAAGTTTGAAGGCAGAACCTTTAATGGTTACGTCCGTAGCGATGGCAGGGTAGGTACTGCAAATTATTGGCTGTTCATACCGACCGTTTTCTGCGAAAACCGCAATCTGGATGTCATCCGCGAAGCCTTACACAACGAGCTGGGCTATGCAGTAACAGATAAATACAAATCATACGCGCATCAACTGGTTGAAGCTTATAAAAATGGTGAAGTTTTAGGTGAAGCCGATCCGGAATCTATGGGTATGGCTAATCCATCTGTCAACCGGGTGTTTAAAAACGTTGATGGCATTAAATTCTTGAATCACCAGGGCGGTTGTGGTGGTACGCGTCAGGATGCTGCTGTGCTAAGTAAGTTATTGGCTGCATATGCCGATCATCCTAATGTGGCTGGTGTAACGGTATTGAGTTTAGGCTGCCAGAATCTTCAGGTGTACGATTTTATGGAAGATTTGAAGCATCGTAACCCTAATTTCGATAAACCTTTGTTTGTTTTTGAACAACAACAATCGCAGAGCGAGGAACAGCTGATTAAAGAAGCTATCCGTAAAACCTTTATCGGTTTAACCGAGATCAATAAAATCGAGCGTCAGCCGGCGCCCTTAAGTAAACTGGTGCTGGGTGTAAAATGCGGCGGTAGTGATGGTTTTAGTGGGATTAGTGCCAACCCTGCTGTGGGCTATACTTCCGATTTGTTGGTGGCTTTAGGAGGTACCGTGCTCCTTGCTGAGTTCCCTGAGCTTTGTGGCGCTGAACAACAGTTGATTGATCGCACTAAAGATGAAACAGCAGCACGTAAGTTTATCCAGCTAATGACGGCTTATAACCAGGCTGCAGAAAATGTAGGTTCTGGATTTTTTATGAATCCATCACCGGGCAATATTAAAGATGGTTTAATCACTGATGCCATTAAAAGTACCGGAGCAGCCAAAAAGGGCGGGACTTCACCGGTAGAAGATGTGTTGGATTATACCGAGCCTGCAACTAAGCCCGGATTAAATTTAGTTTGCACACCTGGAAACGACGTGGAAGCCACTACAGGAAAGGCTGCATCAGGTGCAACCTTAATTTTGTTCACCACCGGTTTAGGAACGCCAACAGGCAATCCGGTTTGTCCAACCATCAAGGTATCGACTAATCATGCTTTAACGAAGCGAATGAGCGATATAATTGATATCAACTGTGGTCCTGTAATTGAAGGCGAAAAAACAATCGAACAAATGGGCGAAGATATCCTGGAATATTGCATTAAAGCGGCTAGCGGTGAAGTAATTCCTAAAGCGGTGTTGCTTAATCAGGATGATTTTATCCCATGGAAAAGGGGGGTGAGTTTGTAGTCCGAAGTCGTAAGGCCGAGGTCGGAGGTTTGCGTGGCTATCCTCGCAATCGCCTTTACCTTGCAACCGCCTTTGGCTTGCAGTTGCCGCTGTCTGTGTCCCATTGCCGTGGTCTGTGTCTCCACAGACCACAAAATGAATAGGGTTCCGGTCTGTGAGGACACAGACCGGTGATAAGGTGATAAAACGATAATAAATTAATAAAATATACTATTTACCGTGGTCTGTGTCCCCACAGACCACAAACAGATAAAATACAAATTGAGTTCCGGTCTGTGAGGACATAGTCGGGGCATAAATAAAACATGAATAGATAAGTGTTTTGATCATCTCAAATCTACTGTCTCAAATAACATAGAATGAAACCTTTTTTAGACGAAAATTTTCTTTTGCAAAGCAAAACTGCTGAAAAGCTTTATCACCATTTCGCAAAATCACTACCCATTATCGATTACCATAACCACCTGATACCGGAGCAGATTGCCAATAATACGCAATTTGCCAACATCAGCCAGGTTTGGCTTGCCGGCGATCATTACAAATGGAGGGCCATGCGTGCTAATGGAGTGGATGAAAAATACATTACTGGTGTAGGATCTGATTACGAGAAATTTGAAAAATGGGCCGAAACCGTTCCTTATACCTTACGCAATCCGTTATACCACTGGACACATTTGGAACTTCAACGTTATTTTGGTATAAACGACCTGCTTTCGGGCAAAACGGCCCGGAAAATTTATGATGAATGCGCTGCTAAACTGCAAACGCCTGAATATTCAGTACGTGGTTTGTTAGCCAAAATGAATGTAGAGGTTGTTTGTACTACCGACGATCCTTTAGATAGCCTGAACTTTCATCAACAACTGGCAAGAGAAGGCGCTAACATTAAAATGTTGCCAGCTTTCCGTCCGGATAAGGCCATGAACAGTGATGATATTGAAGGCTTAAATGAATATATCGACAAACTGGAAACGGTTGCCGATAAAAGCATTAGCAGTTTACAGGATTATATTGATGCTTTAAAAGGCCGCCATGATTACTTTGCAGCAAACGGCTGCTCGGTTTCCGATCATGGTTTAGAGCAGATTTATGCTGAAGACTATACCGAAGCTGAAATTGCATCAATCTTTGGTAAAATCCGCAGTAAACAAACTATTTCCTATCAGGAAAACCTGAAATTCAAATCGGCTATGCTGGTTTATTTTGCAGAATGGGATCATGAAAAGGGCTGGATACAACAATATCACCTTGGTGCTTTGCGTAACAATAATGCCCGTATGTTAAGACAATTGGGACCTGATACCGGTTGGGACTCAATCGGCGATTTTAGCCAGGCCCGTATGCTATCAAAATTCCTAAATCGCCTGGATAACCAGGATAAACTGGCTAAAACCATTATCTATAACCTTAACCCGGCTGATAATGAGTTGATTGCCACTATGATCGGTAACTTTAACGATGGTTCTGTAGCCGGTAAAGTGCAGTTTGGTTCAGCATGGTGGTTTTTAGACCAAAAAGATGGGATGATCAAACAGTTAAATGCCTTATCAAACATGGGGCTTTTAAGCCGCCTGGTAGGGATGCTTACCGATTCGCGCAGTTTCCTTTCCTTTCCCCGTCACGAATATTTCAGGAGGATTGTTTGTAACCTGTTTGGAGAAGATATGGAGAATGGCGAATTGCCTAATGATTTGGAATGGGTGGGCAAGATTGTGCAGGATATTTCGTATTTTAACGCAAAAAATTACTTTAAATTTTAACCAAAATCAGGCTTTAGAAGGGTATTTTATTGGAATCAAATCATTTCAATCGTTTTCCTTTCATTTTCATTCGGTTGCCGAAAACAGGATGAAATACGCCGATCAGATATAAAAATGAGTACCCAGATATTCGCTTCATCAGCAAAAGGAAAAAAAGTTTTAAGCTTTGGTGAAATACTTTTACGCATCTGTCCGGATATGGATGGGGCATGGTTAAAAGAAAATAAATTACCGTTTTACGTGGGTGGCGCCGAACTCAATGTGGCCACTGCCTTAGCCTTATGGAACGTACCTTCGGCCTACCTTTCGGCGGTGCCTGATAATTCAGTTACCCGCGAAATTGTGGAATACCTTAATGTACGCAATATTGATACTACACCTATGGTTTACCATGGCGAACGCTTAGGATTGTACTATTTGCCTAAAGGTAAAGACCTTAAAAATGCCGGGGTAATTTACGACAGGGCCAATTCGGCCTATGCGGGTTTAAAAGTTGGACAGATTAACTGGGACGAAGTTTTTGAAGATGTTGCCTGGTTCCATTTCAGTGCCATTTGCCCTGCCATTAATCAAAATATTGCTGACGTTTGTTTGGAAGCCTTAAAAGTAGCAAGTGCTAAAAATATTACCATTTCACTTGATTTAAACTATCGGGCAAAGCTTTGGAAATATGGAAAGGAACCGATTGATATTTTGCCTGAGCTGGCTCAATATTGCACACTGATTATGGGGAATGTTTGGGCAGCCAATAAAATGCTGGGCACTGCGCTTCACGAAGATTTAACAGTGGCAGAGGGTTATGCAAAGGAAACGTTACTGCAACAGGCAACTGATACTTCTAAAGAAATATTAAGTTTGTTTCCGGCGTGTAAAGCGGTTGCCAATACTTTCAGGTTCGATCATGGAAAGGGCATACGATATTATACAGCCATTTATACAGACAACGAATTAACGGTTTCGGAAGAATACGTTTCTGATGAAATTTTGGATAAGGTGGGCAGTGGAGATTGTTTTATGGCTGGCCTGATTTATGGCTTTTACAACCAGTTACCGGCCCAAGAAACCATAAGTTTTGCCACAGCAGCGGCATACGATAAATTGTACATTCCAAGCGATGCTACAACCAGTACTGTAGCTGATATAGAAAAAAGAATAATAAGATGATTAGCAACAAGCACAAAATTTTAGATGCCATTTTAGAGCAGGGCATGTTACCGCTTTTTTATCAGGATAGCGAATCAGGCAGCATAGAGATATTACGCACCTTGTATAAAGCCGGTGTTCGTGTTTTCGAATACACCAATCGTGGTAAGTCGGCATTGTCAAACTTTAAAAAGTTAAAAGAAATCCGTGATGCAGAAATGCCCGATCTTTATTTAGGTATCGGAACCATTAAAACGCCTGCTGATGCCAATGCTTTTATCGAAGCTGGAACTGATTTCATTGTGGCACCGATTGTAAATCCGGCAGTTGCCGAAATTGCAAACAAAATCGGAATGCTTTGGGTACCGGGGTGTATGACACCGACAGAAATCAGTGTGGCACAGGAACACAAAGCTATGCTGATTAAAATTTTCCCGGCAAATATTTTGGGTCCTGAATTTATTTCTTCAATTAAAGATCTTTTTGCCGGACAACTGTTTATGCCAACAGGTGGGGTAGAAATAAATGCTGATAACCTAAAAACCTGGTTTAAAGCTGGTGTTTGTGCCGTTGGCATGGGAAGCAAACTAATCAGTAAAGATGTAATGAGCAAAGGGCTTTACGATGAGCTTTTCGACAATACCCAGCTGGCGCTTGAACTTATCAAGCAAAGTAAATAACCCCAACCCCTAACCACACACAAACGAAATGAGCCAACCAAAAATCAGCAATTACAGATGGACTATATGTGCACTGTTATTTGTTGCAACTACCATTAACTATTTAGATCGACAGGTACTCTCGCTTACATGGAAAGACTATTTTGTTCCCGAATTTCATTGGACAGATAGTGACTACGGAACCATTACGGCATTATTTTCCCTTTTTTATGCCGGATCAATGTTGGTAGCAGGACGGTTTGTTGATTGGATGGATACCAAAAAAGGTTTCCTTTGGGCAATTGGAATTTGGTCTGTGGGTGCCTGCATTCATGCTTTTTGCGGTATTGCTACTTCGGGAATCATTACCGGTTCGTGGGTGATGAGCTTTGCAGGTGCAAAAGAGGCATTATCTACTGTTGGCAATACTACATTAATTCTATCAACCAGTCTTTCTCTATTTATTTTTGCCCGTTTTGTACTGGCCCTTGGTGAGGCCGGAAACTTTCCGGCAGCCATTAAAGCTACAGCCGAATATTTTCCTAAAAAAGACCGCGCATTTGCCACCAGTATTTTTAATGCAGGCGCAACAGTTGGTGCCTTGGCTGCCCCGGTTACGATTCCCTACATTGCCGATGCTTATGGCTGGGAAATGTCGTTTATTATCATCGGTGCCTTAGGTTTTATCTGGATGCTTTTCTGGATTTTACTTTATGGCAAACCTGAAAACCACTCAAGGGTAAGTAAGGCAGAGCTAGCTTATATTCAACAAGATATTGTAGCACACGATCAGGTTAGCGAAACGGTTACCGCAGCATCACCGGTAAAAAAACTATCTTTTGTTGATTGCCTTAAATTTAAACAAACCTGGGCCTTTGCTTTTGGTAAATTTATGACCGATGGAGTTTGGTGGTTTTATCTGTTTTGGTCGCCTGCATACCTTAAAGATATTTATAAAATGAGCGGTACCGAAAGTGCTTTTCCCCTATTTATACTCTACGTAATTACCTTGTTATCCATTATTGGAGGCTGGCTGCCATCCTATTTTATCGATAAGAAAAACATGAACCCTTACGATGGCAGGATGAAATCCATGTTAATTTTCGCCTTTTTTCCATTATTGGCATTGTTGGCCCAGCCTTTAGGTCTTTACAGCTACTGGCTGCCGGTAATTATCATCGGTATTGCAGGTGCCGCACACCAGGCATGGTCGGCTAATATATTTACCACTGTGAGTGATATGTTTCCTCGACAGGCCATTGCAACCGTAACCGGAATTGGTGGTATGGCCGGAGGTGTAGGATCTTTTTTCATTAACAAAGGTTCTGGTGTACTGTTTACCTACGCCGGCGATACACAGATGGCTTTTATGGGGTTTCAAGGTAAAGAAGCTGGTTATTTTATCGTTTTCTCTTTCTGTGCGGTAGCTTATCTCATCGGCTGGATGGTAATGAAAGCCCTTGTTCCAAAATATAAGGTAATAGAAGTTAAATAATTCAACCCTAAAAGATTTAGGCAATATAATTGTGCTTAAATCTTTGATATCTTTTTTAAAGTGCTAATCTATACTTAAGCTATAGACTTAACATTAATTTAACCTAATCACAAACCCAAATTGAGTACATTGCTAAACCTCGAAAGTATTTTCGTTGAAGAGAGCCAGATTCCAGATGAATTTAGGCTCAAGGAAGAAATCAATCAAAAGGAGTTTCTTTCTAATGGAGAAATGAAGCCATGGAATGGACCATGTAATGAAGTGTTTTCTCCTGTATGCGTAAAAACCCCTGAGGGTTTAAAACGAAAACGCATTGGTAGTTTTCCTGTTTGTACGGAGAAAGAGTCGGCAGAAGCATTAGATGCAGCCGTAGCAGCCTATGATAATGGTCGCGGACAGTGGCCTACCATGAGTGTTGCTGATCGCATTAGCTGTGTAGAAAACTTTACACAGAAGATGATTGAGCAAAAGGAAATTGTTGCCAAACTGATTATGTGGGAGATTGGAAAATCTTATGCCGATTCGGTTAAAGAATTTGACCGTACGGTGGAGTATATCTACGCCACTATTGATGCGTTGAAAGATATCGACAGGCAGTCGTCACGTTTTGAAATAGAGCAGGGCATTGTGGCCCAGGTGCGCCGTTCTCCCCTCGGCGTTGTACTTTGTATGGGTCCTTTCAACTATCCTTTAAACGAGACTTTTACCACGCTTATCCCGGCTTTGATTATGGGCAATACCCTTTTATTCAAACCACCTAAGCATGGTACTCTGTTACACTATCCTTTGTTAGAGGCTTTCCGTTCTAGTTTTCCTAAAGGTGTGGTGAATACCATTTATGGCCGCGGCAATACCATCGTTCCAGGTTTGATGAAATCTGGTAAAATCAATGTGCTTACTTTAATTGGTTCAAGTAAGGTTGCTAATGAACTGAAAAAATTACATCCTAAGGTAAACCGATTGAGGGCGATTTTAGGTTTGGATGCCAAAAATGCGGCCATCATCACTAAAGACGCCGATCTTGATCTGGCAGTTTCTGAAACGGTACTGGGTTCGCTTTCTTTTAACGGACAACGGTGTACCGCCATTAAAATCGTTTATGTGCACCGAAGTTTGGCGCAGGAATTCTTAAAGCGCTTATCTGCCGAAGTAGAAAAACTAAAATTTGGCATGCCTTGGGAAAAAGGCGTAAACCTTACGCCATTGCCTGAACTGAATAAGCCTGAGTATTTAAAAGAGTGTATTGATGATGCCGTGGCACATGGTGCTAAAGTGATCAATAAAAATGGTGGACAAACCTTGGAAACATTTGTTTATCCGGCCATTGTTTATCCTGTAAATGGTAATATGAAACTTTATCGGGAAGAACAGTTTGGCCCGATTGTTCCGGTGGTACCATTTGATGACCTGGAAGAGCCGATCGAGTATTTAATTGATTCGCCACATGGTCAGCAGGTAAGTATTTTCAGCAATAATGCTGCGGTGATTTCTTCGTTGATTGATCCTTTGGTTAATCAGGTAAGCCGTGTAAATATCAATTGCCAGTGCCAGCGCGGACCGGATGTTTTTCCTTTTACAGGCCGTAAAGACAGTGCTGAAGGTACACTTTCCGTAGTGGATGCATTGCGTTCATTCTCGATCCGTTCTTTGGTGGCAACCAAATTTACAGATGATAATAAAAAGTTATTGAACGAGATTGTTAAAGGAGATGATTCAAACTTTTTAAGCACAAAGTATATTTTCTAGTGGCTAGTTAACCAACATAGATCGTCATTGCGAGGAGGAAAAACGAAGCAATCTTAATGCGTAAGCCAATAGCGATCGTTGTAAGATTGCTTCATCGGCTGAAAAAACCCTTACAGCAATGACGATTTTTCAATTTCGTATTCTCAGCTGTCATTCTGAAGAATCCCCAAAAGATGAAAGGCAGAATCCAGATCAACTTATTTCTTAGGAAGGTATTACTTTCGGTGCACTCGATCGTTTAAAAAGAAGATCCTTCACTGGCGTTCAGGATGACAATTAATGAAATTATATGCCTAACGCTGTGTACTCAGTGAATTTCTCGGTGTACTCGGTGGTAAAAAAGATGCTTCACTGCACTACCATTGACAGAATCTTATAGAAGAATCGTCATTCTCGCGCATGCGGGAACCACGGAGTGCTCAGCGAAGCTAATCTTAAAGCGCTTGTATTAAGATTCCCAATCAAGTTGGGAATGACGATCTCTCAAGAGATATACCTACTTAAAATTTATCTGTCAAACATATTGATTTTTATAAAATAAATTATCCCTCAGGATGACAAATATTTTTTTACTTTAAACTCTTCGCCAGATCCAACTTTAACTCCTTAATCCCTTTCACTACCAAACCAGCAACTTGTTTGGCGCCCTCCGGACTTAGATGCGTATCATCTTTTTTGCCTTTTGGATAATTTACATTTCCCGAATCAACATAGTTGAATAATTTGATGGATGGCTTATCTCCCAGTCGAATTAATAAACTTTCCGTTTTTGCCAGCATATCAATTAGGGGCACCTGAAGTGAATCGGCCACCTGACGGGTTATGCGCGGATAATCGCCATGTGAATCCACTAGCACACCGTTTTTGAAGCTTCTTCGGGAGATTGGCGTGAGTAAAACTGGAAAGGCGTTTTTGTCTCTCGTTTCTTTAATATAGTTAATCAGATTTGTTTTAAAATCGGCCAGCGAAACACCAACCGCCGGCTTATCCACTTTCTCATCGTTATGTCCAAACTCAATGAACACATAATCACCTGGATTTAACTGTGCCAATACCGGATCCCAATGTTTTTCGGCCCTGAACGATTTGGTACTCCTGCCGTTTAATGCCCGGTTATCAACAGTAACATCGGTTTTAAAATAAGATTGTAGTGCCATTCCCCAGCACGTTTCAGGATAGGCCTTTTCTTCTTTATTGGCTGCGGTAGAATCACCAATGATGTATAGCTTTGTTTTCTTTTGTATGAAAGCAAAGGAGCATAAAATGAATAAGGCTCCAACTGCAAAAAACTTAAGGCAATTTGTTCTCATTTTATTAATTTTTGATTGGATTCCATTGATCTGCTCCACCCAGTATATTTTTTAATGTATATTTTCCTGTCTCTTGATCGGCGAGCTGTCTTGTCCAAGGCAATCTCGTATTAGGTGATGCTCCAGCGCCTTTACTTTTATATTCCGCATAAAACACCGTTAATTCTTTGTTTGGAAACATCTTATCGCCTTTCCACGGGTTCCAGCCTTCGGGCAAAATATGTTTACCCAAATCACATTTAATGAATACTGTTTTTGCATAAGGCCGCCATGGTCTGCCGAGATAGGCTTTTGTTACCATTGAATCTGCAATGAGCCTACAATTTAAAAAAACAAATCCGAATTTTTGCTTTGCAGAAGTTGAAGCCGCAGTTACATAAGAGTTGCTTAAACTTTTGATTGTACAATCATTAAAAACAACGGTTGCCTTGCCAAAAATGAAATCGGTAGTGCCTTCTACATAACAGTTTTGGTAATACTGGCGGCTATTTTCAATTGCTGCATAAAGCGTATCCTGATTGCCCAGAAACCTGCAGTTTATTGCTACAAAACGATCGCCTTCTACATGCAGAGCAACAGCCTGTCCAACGCTTCCGGATGAATTGATAATGGTTAAATTTTCAAGGTGGATATCATTCCCCTGGACCAATGCGGTAAAAGAAGTATATGTGCTAAAGTTAACATTGCCAAATTGGTCTTTGCCTGTCGGATTTGGCTTCCCCGAATAATCATTGTTGGTAATGATGGTATTTTCGGCACTTTCGCCAATTAAAGCAATTTTGGTTTTCCATGATGGGATAATCAGCTTTTCTTTATAAATTCCCTTTTTCACGTAAATCTTAACTTCTTTCTCCCCTAAATCGCGAACTGAATTTACGGCTTCCTGTATGGTTTTATAATTCGCACTTCCATCCTGAGCAACGGTTATGGTTGATGGATATTTGGGATCCTGAGCATAAACCCCTAAACAAACGCTGATATAAAGCAGCGAGGTAGCGCCGATATGGATTAGTACTGATTTGATCATTTAGGTGGAAAAATTCTTCAGGCTAAATCTATTAAAAAAAGACTATACCATCACTTGTATTTTAGCGCTATTTGTCATGTTGAGCCTGTCGAAACGCCCTGTGAGAATTTAAGAACGCCCCTCGACAAGCTACCATTGACGTTATTTTGTAATTACCTATTAATGAGCAGAATGCGGCATCATGCATTTCCGTATAGCTAGGCCATAGCACCGTATCACCGTTCTACTTAAAACCGGCCTAATAAATTTTTCGGACTGCACTGTTCTAGCCATAACACTGGCTTTGAAAGAAAAATTTTCAGCCGGCATTTTTTGTTACTTTTTGATGCCAAAAAGTAAGAGCCCTTCGGCGGCGGTGAGCCGAGGCAAGAATTGTGCGAAGGAAAAAACGTCAATCATATTGATTTTTATATCATAAATTATCCCTCAGGATGACATTATGCTTATGATACAGCTACTAAGATAAGTCTATTAATTTCTCCATCTCGGGTCGCCAATTCCATTTGTTTTTAAATCTTGCTGACTGATGGTAAAATTACCTGTAGCAGGTGATGTAAAACCAGGGTTAAGCGTCGTATATGTTCCGGCATCATATTTAGCACCGGCAGTTGCACTACCCGAAATAAAAGTTGGGGCAGCAAAATAGTTGTTCGCTGTAAAATTGCCCGCTACAATGTTCGTAGAAAGCTGATTGGTTAAAATGCCACCAGAGCTGGCTACTATATTTTTCGAAAAGTAGATCTCATGTTTCGCTAGTCGAACGTAAAACAACCTGTTTGAAGCGCCATTGCTAATTCCATTTAAGGTATTTGTAAGAACATTTATAACGGATATTATGCTGGGGAAATTAGTTGAGCCTGCAGGGTCCATCCTGATAAAATCTCTGGCCAGAACAGCAGCATAAACTGTATTGTTTGTAAAATTTAATGTTTTGGTTAAACCCGATCTAAAATCGATAAAATCTCCGCCATTACATTCGATATTGTTAATGATATTTCCCTTAAAAGTTACCGACTCGATAAGTACCTTTAAATTTACATAGAAAAGCCCTTTGGTATAGTTTCTTACAACTGAATTCTCCAGTACGAAATTCCCGTAAGCGTTATCGGATGCTTCATCGTAGATAAAAGTTTGATTCCCATTTAACGATCCGGTGCCATCCAATATTACATCTTTTACCGTTAAACCTGCATTGGCCTTTAATCTCAGAACCATGCCGTTAATAATTGGTCTGTCAGTTGGTTTTGTTCCCCTGATGGTAATTGATTTTGATGCAATAACATCTGCGTTTACGGTATAAGTTCCCGGTGCAAGTCCAAAAACAGTCCCGGCAGTGGCATTTGCAATCAGGGTGGCCAGGTTATCTGACGGGCTTACCAGTGTTGCACCTGTAAAATTATAAAGTGTGGTAAAAGTTGCTGTTCCCCTAACTTTGCTTCCCGCAAGCAATTTTGCCGAGTAATCCGTTTCTCCGGTTAAGCCTGTTATGGTTGCTTCTCCAGCAGCAATCTCTGCTGCGGTAACTGAATGTGTAATATTTCCCGGTAATATGGTAATTGTTGTTGCTGTTTCGCCAGGGGTCCAGTTAAGCACAACTGAACTAGCGGTTAGTTTGGTTTGGTTTACCGTTTGAAAAATCTGTTCAGTATCTGTTTTTGCAGATGTGCTTACCCATTTGGAATCTGCAATACCCTGTGCAACACCTTTTACCCTGATTGCATATTGCGTATCGCCTATTAATCCGGTAATGGTGTAGGGTAATTGTGCAGTGGTAATGCTGGTTATAGATTTTACCGGAGTACCTGTAAAATCTGCATTATCGTATACCTCAACGGTATAATATGTGGCATTCGGTACAGCGTTCCATGTTAATTTAACACCAGTTTTATTTACAATGGTCGCTGTTAAACCAGGAGTAGAAAAAACCCGGTCGACCTCAAGTTTGGTAATTTCTTCTAAGTTATTTTTTTTACATGCCGATAAACAAGCTGTCGCCATGAGTAAGAAGTGGTATATATGTCTATTAATCTTTTTCATAACCGCTGGTTTATAAGTTTAAAGGCTTATTATTTAACATTCCGTTAGATGAATCTAAAAATACCTGCCATATTGGCCAATATTGCTGAAGGTTGGGGTCTTTTGTATAGAGGGCGTTCCAGTATGAAACCGTTTCTCCGGTTGTAACCATCGTCCAGGCTTTATTTGAAGTGTACCCTAAAGCAACTCCCTGCGCGTCGGTATCTCCAAATTTCAACCCATAAATTTCCACCGTTTCGCCATTAGCAGCTGTCCGGTAATAGATTTTGGCGGGTAGGGCAGCATATTTACCCTGCCTGTTTTCTAACTGCTGTAATTTAGTTTTGGCTTCAGCCAGTTTTGTGCCCAGCAAATTCCAGCGGATCAGGTCACTTTTTCTCAACATTTCTCCCGTAAATTCCAGGGCTCTTTCATTCACGATTGCCTCAAAAAAGGCTGATTTAGATGCAGTTGCCGTGGCCATAAAAGCGGTAACTTTATTAGGCGCTGTAGGGAAGGCCCTGTCTCTGATCATTTTTAGATATGGCGCAGCAGCTGCCGGCCCATCAAGATCGTTAATGGCTTCAGCAGCCATGAGCACCACATCGGCATAACGCATGTACATCCAGTTTAACCCATCATCATTGGTTGCCGTTACCCTTCTTTTCATCCACTCGTAACGGTATTTGCCAAAATACAAACGGCCAAGCGACGAAGGTACCTGTATCGCACCTTTTGTTCCATCGCCACCGTCCCACTCATAAGGCACAACAGTTACATCCCTGCGTACATCATCATTATCATATTCGTACAGCATAATAGGGTTCGGTCCGTCAGTTCCGCCTTTATTCTGGCCTGTGTACTGGTCTGTTTTAATGTGTCTTACACCCAGATCAAAAATTACGCGTCCCCGGCCATCACTAAATGGAATTTCCCACATCGACTCCAAACCTGCCGCACCGGTTTCCTCATTCAGTTTTCTAAAAACTTCTTCAAATCCAAGAAGCCTTAATTTGCCACTGTTGATAATATCAAGGCATTCTTTTTTGGCAATGGCATACATTTTATCGTGCGATAATTCAGGATCAGAGCTTAATTTAACTGTTCCATCAAGGCGCTGCGCATAGCCTCCTGCGGCTAATGCCAAACGCGCCCTTAAACCTTTTGCAAAAGCCTTGTTTACCCGCTCAACTCTCGCTGTTGTGGTGTTCTCGCCAGGCCATGGCAGGTAACCTGCAGCTTCATTTAAATCAGCTAATAATTGTTTATAGATGACATCACGGTCGCTTCTGGGCAGATAAGCTGTTGCAGTAGTAATGGGTTCAAAACGTGCCGGCACATCGCCCCAGCCTTTTATAAGGTCGTTGTATATCACAGCCCTCAAGGTTAAAATCTCACCGAGGATCTGCGCCATTGCAGGGTTGCTTTCTATATTGCCATAGGTTCTAATGCCTCTTATGGCCAGGTTAGCTCTTTCAATACCTTCGTAAAATTTAGCCCATGCATTATCGGTAGTATTCATTTGGCTATTGTTCACATTACAGTTGTAATTAGAGAGTTTAGCTTTGTCATCGTCAACTGATTTCAATGTATTGTATACTTCTGTATCATTGTTAAGTCCGTAGAACACTAAAAAACGGCCCCTGTACGAATTGGTTTCCCCAAATGATTGAAGTACGCCAGCTATAGAGCCTTCAGCTAAACTTGGGGTAGAGAAAATAACAGACTCATCTAATGAAGATTTTGTTGGTGCATCTAACGTTTTTTTACAGCTACTAACAAATGTTATTCCTGCAATTACAAATAACGTATATATAACTTTTTTCATTTTCTTGAAATTGAATGGTCTTCTAAAAATTAACGTTTAGTCCGAATAAGTAAGACTTACTTCTTGGATAAGCAGAATAATCAACTCCGGGTGTAAGTGGTGTATTTCGTCTCGTTGAAACCTCTGGGTCGAAACCGGTATAATTAGTCCATAACCAAACGTTATAAGCAGAAGCATAAAACCTTAATTTTTTCATCTTTAACTTGCGCGATATTTTTTCAGGTAAAGTATACCCAAGGGTAAGTGTCGATAACCTTAAAAATGAACCATCTTCCACAGCCCAATCGCTTAAAACAAAAGTTCTGGTATATGGCGACCATAGGGTGGTGTTTGCATTCATGGCAGATAATTCAGCAGGATCGTTACTTATTGTTCCGTCTGCCCTTAAATTTGTCCAGCGCTGTCCGCTTTCCATAATCGAAATCAGGTTTCTGGAAGCGTATTTACTGGTAGAGGTATATTCGATCTTATTGGCATTATATACATCGTTTCCATAACTCCAGTTAAAATACGCACCAAGATCAAAATTGTAAATTCTCGAGTTAAGCGAGAAACCGCCAGTATTTAACGGATTGGTGTTACCGATGATAGATCGGTCAGATAAATCAATTTTTCCATCCCCGGAGATATCTTCAATTTTCATTGTACCTGGGCGTACGGTGCCTACAAATGCAGTAGCATCAACTACGCCTGGTTTTAATATCCATTTGCCGCTGGTGGCATTATAACCTGTAAAGTCAGAGACTTCATATCTTCCGGCACTTTTATATCCGTAAATACGGCCAATTGATGCGCCTTCCTCTACAAGATAATCTACACCAATTTCTGTTGATGCCCATCCCGAGGTACCATTAATGTTTTTAACCGAGCCTAGAGAAATAACCTTATTGCGGTTAAAACTGATGTTCGCATTAACCGTTAGGTCGAAATTTTTTTCTTTTATGGCGTTCCAGTTTACAGATAATTCTAAACCTTTATTCTGTGTTTGGCCCAGGTTACGGTATTGTGCATCATAGCCCGTACCTCCAACAGGGAATAAGATGAGGAGGTCTTTTGTTTTATTTAAGTAGGCATCAATTGTTCCTGTAACTTTTGAATTAAATAAGGCAAAATCAAGTCCGATGTTTCTGGTGATGGTTGTCTCCCACTTTAGATCGGGGTTTGCCATAATTTTAGATGCCGCCCAATAGTTGTTGAAACCATTTATCCAGGTTGTAGTGGAGTTTTGGAACGATTGGGTAATTTGCCCTGGAGGGATATTGTTGTTACCTGCAGCGCCATAACTTCCCCTTAATTTAAGATCTGTTAACCACGATTTTGTAGCATTCATGAAGTCTTCCTGAGAGATTCTCCAGCCGGCAGAAACCGATGGAAAGTAGCCCCAGTGGTTTTCGGCAGAAAATTTAGAAGAACCATCCGCCCTGAATGTTGCGCTTAACAGGTACTTGCCTTTATAATCGTAATTGGCCCTGCCGAAAAACGAAAACAATTTATCATCTGGCAGAAAGTTGTTATCGATGATCGAAGCTTTACCTTGGGTGGTTAATACCCTGGTTTGCTCGAATCCAAAAGTTTTAGGAAAGCCATGCACTTCAGTAGTTAAGGTATTCTGCTCAGTTTTAATAAATTCCTGACCTAATAAAATATTAAGGTTATGGCTTTTGCCAAGAATCTTACTAAAGTTATAATTAAGCGTATTCGTATTTCTAAAACTATTTCTAGTGGTGTTCATGGAGTTCAGCGTCGGCAGATTAGGATAATCGGCAAGGTTTTTTACGTAGTAGGTTGTAATGCCGTAAAAGCGGTCCTGATCATTCCTAAATCCATCGTAACCTACTTCAGACCGAAGTTTTAAATTATCGATAATTTCATAAGTTGCTGCTCCGTTGATATTATAGGTTTTACGGTGCACATACTGGTCGTTATCAGAAATGGCTACCAGTGGATTGTATAAATTAAATTCATCATTGGTATCTGTCGATGCCGTTAAGCCCGGTACCGGAAAGGATGGGTATAGAATGGCATATTTTAAACGGGAATCTGCTGAAGATTTTTCATTTTGCTCATTTGCTCCACCACCATTGGTCTTGGTGTCGGCATAGCGAAAACCAAAATCTAACGTTAAGGCGTCATATAATCTGTGGTTTAATTTAAAATTAATGTTCTGTCTTTTAAAATCAGACATTTGCATAATGGCCTTATCGGTAACAAAGCTATGGCTTAGGCTGTATTTGGTTTTGTCGCTTCCACCTGTGATGCTTAAGTTCTGGTTAAAAGTGGTTCCTGTACGTCCGAATACCAGGTCTTGCCAATCGTTTTCAGCAATATTATCATATAAATCTATATCCTGGTAATTCCCGAAATATTGAGTGTAATCTGTTGGGGTACCATCCAATAATGCGCGTTCGTATTGCCAGTGTACATAATCTGAAGCGGACAGGACGTCTAGTTTTTTGGCTAATTTTCTTATTCCCCCGAAAACATTATAGGTAATATTGGTTTTTCCGTCTTTACTGTTTTTGGTGGTAACCAGTATTACACCGTTAGCCCCTCTTGAGCCGTAAATGGCTGTTGATGATGCATCTTTTAACACATCAATTGATTCGATGTCCTGTGGGGCAATGTCGGCTATTGAAGTTACCGGAAAGCCATCAACGATATAAAGTGGGGAATTATCTCCCGTAATAGATCCACCTCCTCTTACCCTTACGTTGATCTGTGCATCCGGCGATCCTTCCGATGAGGAAATATTAATACCAGCTACCCGGCCCTGTATGGCCTCGAGCGCAGAAGATACCGGCGCGGCGGCGATTACATCAGCACCTACGGAACCAACGGCACCTGTTAAGTCTTTTTTACGCACAATGCCGTAACCAACATTAACAGTTACCTCTTGAAGATTGTTGGCGTCTTCATCTAAAGTTACTGATAGTTTGGTTTCATTTGTGACCGAAACATTTTTGGTTTTATAACCAATGTAGGTAAAAGTTAAAACTGCAGCATTTGTAGGCATGCTGATTTTGAAAGTACCATTCGTATCGGTACTGGCCCCGTTTTTTGTGCCAGCAACGGTAACACTCACGCCAACCAGCGGCTGGCCGTCTTTTTTATCTTTTACGGTACCGGTAACCTGCCTGGTTTGTGCATGAGTTACAGATAATCCAAAAAAAGAGAAAAATGCTAAAAAGAGTAGAACTCTGCTCATAATTTATTTATTTGAAAGTGATTTGGTTATTTAAGCTGTTGCAATCGCTTGCATGTAGAATATAATTCTATTTTGAGATGTTATAGTTGGTTTATATTTGGTTACATTAGATTAACAATTTTACAAACTAAAAAGCAATTGAAACCAGATTTAACTAAAAAAGTGTGCAAACGTTCCCAAAAACGTTGACTTAACGTTTATAATATTGCGGCACAAATCGCCTTAAAAAAATATTTTTTGTAACTTGTACGCAATACGAACATGAGATTTGAAACATCTACCATTAAGGATATTGCTAAAGCACTTGGGCTATCAACTTCAACAGTGTCCCGTGCTTTAAGAGACCGTTACGAAATAAGTGAAGAGACTAAAAAGCTGGTTTTGGCCTATGCCGAAAAGGTTAATTATCGTGCTAATCCCATTGCGCGGAGTTTAAAAGAACGCAGAAGTTATTCTATCGGCATTATTGTGAGCGAAATTGCAAACAACTTTTTTTCTCAGGTGATTAACGGTATCGAATCGATAGCCTATGATAAGGATTATCATGTGATTATTTCACAAAGCCACGAATCATATAAGCAGGAAAAGCTAAACGTAGAGCACCTGGCATCACGCTCTATTGATGGCTTGTTGATTGCACTTTCGTCTGAAACGCAGGATATTGATTATTTAAGAGAATTATATGCCAAAGGCTTACCCATTGTGTTCTTTGATCGTGTGCCGGGGGATTTTGAAACCCATAAGGTAATTGCCAATAACTTTAAAGGTTCTTTTGATGCTACAGAACACCTTATTTTATCAGGAAAAAGAACCATTGCGCATTTAACCAATTCCGAAAACCTCTCTATAACGAAAGAAAGATTAGCGGGCTATAAAGCTGCTTTAGCCAAATATCATATCGAATTCAGGTCCGAATTGGTGAAATATTGCCAGCATGGCGGCATGCATAGCGCAGAACTGGAACAAGCAGTGAAAGAATTGTTGCCGCTTAAGCCCGATGGGATTTTCATTTCGAGCGACCGCTTAACCACAGGCTGTATTATGGCGCTAAAGAAAACCAATCCTGAGGTGGCACATAAACTTGCCATTGCAGGTTTTACCAATTCTAATCTTGTCGATTTGTTTTCGCCATCTCTCACTTCTGTAAAGCAGCCCGCATTTGAAATGGGACGGGTAGCAACCGAATTATTAATTTCAATGATTGAAGCGAAAAGGCCTGTTACCGAGTTCGAAACAAAGGTTTTGGATACGGAGCTGGTACATATGACGAAGCATTGAGCAACTGGCGCTAAGCGGGTGGTGCAGGGCATATAGCGCTTATGAAACGCTTATCGCTAAGCCTCCAAATGCTTTGCTCCAAACTCCCAACCCTCAACTCCAAACTAATTATTACCTTTGCAGTATGGTAGAAATCATATTAAAAAAGGGTAAAGAAAAAGCGGCACTACAAAGGCATCCATGGGTATTTTCCGGAGCATTAGAAAAAGTTAAGGGAAAACCCGAAGACGGTGATGTGGTAAAAGTTTTTGCTTTCGATCATGAATTTCTCGCCTATGGATACTTCAACAGCAATTCGCGTGTTGCCGTTCGTTTGTTAGAATGGGATGAAACGCAAACGATTGATCACAGCTGGTATCAAAACCGCTTAAAACAGGCCATTGCATCACGTCAATTCATTTTAAACGAACAAACCGATACTTGCCGTTTGGTTTTTAGTGAGGCTGATTTTCTGCCGGGTTTAATCGTTGATCAGTATGCCGATTTCCTCTCGTTGCAGATTTTAAGTTCCGGAATAGAGAAAGTAAAAGCAGAAATCGTAGAAATTTTAAAAACTGAATTAAATCCAAAAGGAATATTCGATAAAAGTGATGCAACCGCCCGTAACCATGAGGGCTTGCCTGTTGAAAATGGATTACTTTGGGGAGAAAATCCACCAGAGTTTTTGGAGGTAAAAGAGAACGGGATTATTTACCACATTAATATAGCCGAAGGGCAAAAATCAGGTTTTTACTGCGATCAACGTGATAACAGACAAATTTTAGCCAGTTATACAAAAGGGAAGAAAGTTTTAGACTGTTTTAGCTATAGTGGTGGTTTCAGCCTGAACAGCCTGGCAAATGGCGCTGCAGGTGTTACCAGTGTTGATAGCTCGGGCCTAGCCATTGAAACCCTAAAGCAAAACGTTGCCCTCAACCAATTTGATGGCAAAACAGTAACGGCTATCCAATCGGATGTGAATAAACAACTCCGGGCTTTTAAAGAAGCGGGTGAGTTGTTTGATGTGGTTGTGCTTGATCCCCCTAAATATGCGCCGTCGCGTTCGGCGTTAGATCGTGCCGCGAGGGCTTATAAAGATTTAAACCGTTTAGGTATGCTATTGCTGGAAAAAGGTGGTCTTTTGGCAACTTTCTCCTGCTCTGGTGCCGTTGATATCGAAACCTTTAAACAGATTATTGCCTGGGCAGCGCTTGATGCAGGCAAAGAAGTGCAGATTATTAAACAATTCTGCCAACCAGAAGATCATCCCGTACGGATTTCCTTTCCTGAAGGAGAATATTTAAAAGGATTGTTGTTAAGGGTGCTTTAAGTCATGCAAACTATTTTAACTACTAAGACAAGTAGCCTGAAGTTACTTTGAATATAACGGGCATTAGGTGTCTTAGTAGTAAATTGAAATCAATAACTGATTATCCAACCATCACTTTAGCGGTAATGGCCAACCTGTTCCAGGCATTAATGGTCACTATAGCCATAATAACCTGCGCCAATTCCTGTTCGTTAAAAAAGCCGGACGCTTTTTGATAAGTCGCATCGGAAACATGATGACTGATTAAGGTCACTTCTTCTGTTAAAGCTAAAACAGCCTCCTCTTTCGGGGTAAACAAGGTCGTCTCCCGCCAGGCATTTAATAAATACAAGCGTTGCTCAGTCTCGCCTATTTTACGGGCATCTGCTGCGTGCATATTTAAGCAAAATGCGCAGCCGTTAATTTGCGATGCACGCATTTTAATCAATTCCAGAAGGATGGGATCCAGTTTGCTGGTTGATAAATATTTCTCCAAACCATACATGGCCTGGTAAGCTGCGGGTTCTGCTTTTGCGATATCAATTCTACTTTCCATTTTATTTGTTTTTTGATTACGTTGTAAAGTTCCTGATTCCGTTATCGAAAAAACTTAATGTAGTTTAAGAAATGATTGTTTAACCGCAAAGGGCACCAGGTTTTGCGCGGAAGCTACGCAAAGAGATATACTTTTATCCTCCAACACTACTACATTTATAAATTAACCACCTAGTAAAAAGAGGTTTTCACGGAGTGGTACTGAGTGAATTTTATTGCACCCAACTCAGTGTGCTTTGTGTCATACTCCGCGTGCTTCGTGGTTAAAAAAGAGTAACTCACTTCTTTGCCCTGATTTTACTTAAAAATTCGGGGGTAAAACCCAGGTAAGAAGCCAGCATATATTGTGGCACACGTTGTACAAATTCAGGAAATAAACGATTGAAATTGCGGTATCTTTCTTCCGCTGTTTGGCTATAAAGGAATTTTATTCTGCGTTGCGAAGCCTGATGGTTTTTTTGGAGGATTAATCTAAAATACCGTTCCAGTTTGGGTAATTTATGGAACATTTCATCATAGTGGTGGTTTTCAATGGCGATTACTTCGGTTGGTTCTGCTGCCTGTATATAAAACTCAGATTGTTCCTGAAAAAGAAAGCTGGTTAGATCAGTAATCCACCAGTTTTCTATCGCAAACTGAGTAGTCTGTTCAGTACCTTTCAGATCTATAAAATATAGCCTTAGGCAGCCTTTTACTACAAAATAATTTGCCCTGCAGGTTTGCCCGTGCTCTAGTAAAAAACCTTTCTTTTTAACAGAAATAAATTGAAGAAAAGACGCCAGAATTTCCTGCTCATCTTTACTCAGGTTTATAAATTTATTAATATGCTGATGAAACGCGCTATCCATGGTTGATCATTAACTGTGCTAAAATAACGATAACCATCAGGATTTGGCTTCACTAGATTGAGGATAATTTACATCAGAAGCAGAATACTGTAAATCTTTCACCGCTTACATATCTGCGGCTTTTAAAATGTCGCTTGCATAATTGCCCCAGTCTTTTAATGCGCCTTTTAAAATATCGCTCAGCTGTTTTTTACTAACAGGCTTTCCTTTAGTGGGTGCCTTAAGCTTGTCGTCAGCTATTTCTACATCCTTTACTCCGGTGGCGAACCAGGTGATATGTTCACGCGGCAATGCCACACCTAATATCATGCCCGGCAAACCGCTAAAGGTTTCCGGTCCTCCTGATACCGGAATGCTTTCTGCATAAAAAGCGACCACATAGATTGAATCCATTATCAGGGCGTTTGCCCTACGACAATCGTAACCAGCAATGGTTCTGAATTCGTCTGTTATTTTCCAGTTAATCTTGCGGATAGAATCTTTAACGAGGTAGGTCTCTTCGTAAACTGATTTTTGATTGATGCCCGTACCTGATTTTAAATTTGTTAATATAATATTGTTCTGTTTAGCAGAAGCGAAATTGTTAGCCCAACTGTTGTTAGTGCTTTCATCAGCCATTGGATTAAACAGCGTCAGGTCGTTTTTAAAAATAAGCTCACTTTTTAAAGTTTTAAACTGCGGGTTATTTTTTTGGTACTGTTCCAGGGCCTGGGCACTCCAAAAATTATCCGGGTAACGTTTTGCCTGATCCTTTAGCAATGCATATATGTTTATTTTCTTTTCAAACTCAATAATACCCTGGTGTACAAATCTGGCATTTTGCGCCATTGCATAATTTATCGTGCAGATTAGCGTGAGTATAGCGTGTTTTAGTTTCATTTATAATGCTTTAAAAGGTCTGTTTATATGGTTCGTTTAGCTAATACAATTATTTTTGAGGTGTTCCTCCACCCATTTTATTAAAATCCCAAACTAAAGAGAACATAAAATATCGGCTGATATTATTGTAATTAGTTTGTGTAATCATGTTCGAATAGGCATACCGTCTAAATCCACGGTTTTGGTTGAATAAGTCGTTTCCACGGATGGTGAATTTCAAATCTTCCTTTTTGAAGAAGGATTTTGTAATCGAAGCATTAATGATGATTTGCTCAAAACTAGTGTTAAATGCCGGCGATTTTGGGGTATAGGTATATTCGCCATCGGCCTGGAGTTTGATTTTCTTTGGTAAAGTAAAGCTGATGCCTCCCCAACCCTGTAAGCCCCATCCTTTATTAGACCGTTCTTTTTGTAACGAAGCCACCTGGGCGTTATAACTGGGGCCAAAACTTAAATAAATTTCACTCTTATCTTTGTATCGGTTAATATTTAATGAAGGACTAAAATTGGTGTTCACTATCTGGTTTAATTCTACCTCTTCACTGAATTGACTTTTTACATAACTGTAACTGGTACTACCACCTGCGTTTAAACTTAAGCCTATCTCGGAATCAAATAAAAATTTCAGCTTTCTGTTGATGCTGCTGTAGATATTGTAATTGATGGGTGTTTTTCCGTAGAGATTAACTGACTGGGCAATTGTTTTTCCAGTGCTATCAGTTTGCGTATTGCTAACAATGGCTTTATTTACAAACCCGAAACCGCCGCTTATGTATATTGATTGTTGGCTTAACACTTTATAAGAATTATAACTTGCATTAAAGCGGCTGTTAAATGATGGGGCCAGGTTAGGATTGCCTAAAGGTTGATACAGTGGGTTATCATTTACTTTTACAGGCTGCAACTGGTCTACCGTTGGTTGGTTGGTGTTTCCGTTATAGCCGATGCGGAAAGATTTTTGTGCAGAGAATTTATACTGATAGCTGGCTTGTGGCAACCAGTTAACAAAACTCCTTTTATAACGCTGGCCGGAAAGCTGCTCCAGCTGATCGAAATTTACAGCACTTAACTTACTTCCTAAACTAATGGTTGTTTTTGTGGTTTTATAATTAAAAACTGCTCCACCCTGATTGATATATTGTGTGGCTTTAAAATCGTTACTAAACTCTTTATCCAATACATTATAATTTCCTGGTGTCGATTGATTAAAGGATTTGCGGTCAGAACGGCTGTCATTAAGGCCAAATCCATAATTCAAAACTAAAGCTAGCGACTTGCTCAGTGGCTCGTTATAGGTTAAATTGGTACTAAGGACGGCATTACGGGTGGTGTTCGTTTTAAACTGATCGGTTACTTCACCGCCCTTTTCTACACCAGCCTCGTCAAAATACTTTACATCCGAATATAAAAAACCTTCACTGGTGATCTGGTTAACCTTTTGACTGATATTAACCGAATAATTACGGCCCGGTTTTTTAAGCTTCTTGGTATAAAGTGCAGAGATGTTAAAATTTTGCTCTTTACCATCATTGCTGTTCTTCTGTTCATTACTATTTAACTTAGAGTTGTCGCCTCTTAAACCCTCACTTTTTGAATTAGAGGTATTGTCGCTGTTTTTAAGCATCCCATCAACGGATACCTTTAAATTACTTGTAGTATCCAACTTCACGGTATAAGTGGCATCCAGTTTTTGCCTAAATACATTCCGGTCAGAAGTTTCATCGGTATTGGTATTGATGATCCTATCTGGTAAATTATTTTGGCTTATGGTATTTTTAGTGGTTTTAATCCCTAAAGCACCCAGTTTATAATTGGTATTAATCGTTTCCTTATCATTGTTCCATTTATTATCATAATGTGCACCCCCGGTTATTGCCCTTGGTATACCCTCTCCATAATAATTACCACTTTCCAGTTCATCTCCGCCACCATAGCTAAACCAGATACTTCCATCATCACCCATTTGCATATTATCGTTTCCTGTACCCAGTTTGTTGTTGTCCCTCCAGCTTAGTCCCGTTGTACCATTATTGCCAGCTGTGCCATAAACAGAAAACTTCTGTTTTGCTTTAAAGCGATTGAACAATACCTGGCCCTTATAAAAATCATGCGTACCGTAACCCGCATCAACTTTTCCGAAATAACCGCTTTTTTTATCTTCTTTGAGTTTAATATTGATTGTCTGTGTTTTCTGCCCGTCATCAACCCCGGTAAATGCCGCCTGGTCGCTTGATTTTTCGTACAGTTGAACCTTATCTACCATATCCGCCCGTAAGTTTTTAGTAACCAGTGTTGGATCATCACCAAAAAACTCTTCGCCATCAACCAGTACTTTCGGTACCGTTTTACCCTGGGCGGTTATCTTTCCATCTTTATCTACCTGTATACCGGGCAGTTTTTTTAGTAAATCTTCTACCTTATCATTCGGCTGGATTTTATAGCTCGAAGCATTAAATTCTGTAGTATCGCCCTTAATTTTAATGGCTGCTCTTTCTCCCTTTATAATTACATCAGCGAGTATTTTGGCCATTCCGGTCAGATTAATTTTGCCATAATCTTTTACCAGGGTGATAGAATCGAGGGTGAAATGATCTACAAAATCGGCATACTTCGGATAGGACACCAGTAAAATAAATTTTCCGTTTTTAATTCCGGTAAGTTCGAATGTGCCATTCTCTGCTGCCCGGGTAAATTTTACCAAAGTAGAATCTTTTGCATTTAAAATGGCTATTGATGCTCCTGACAAAAGCGCTGTAGATGCGGTGTCAATTGTTCGGCCTTTAATGCTGTGAAGACCCTGCGCTTTGGAATAAGTGGTGATAAAAATAAAAAAGCATAGCGAGAGCAGTAGACGTTTCATAGACAGGATTTGGTTTTGTTTACCGAATATAAACTAATGTATTAGTTATTTGTAATAGTTTAACTTTTTTTAACAAAAAAAATGTGCTTTATGACAATGTTTAATAGCTATCTTTTTTAAAAACCTGGATAAAATTACTTGTATGGTCCTCGTTTAAAACGAGGATCGTTGAGTGCTGCATTTTTAATGCGGATAAGAAATCTGGTTTGTTAGGCTTTCAAATCCTGATCAATAGAAAAATTTTGCGCTGGAAGCGCGTTTCTCGTTCATCCTCGTTACAAACGAGGACGATTTTACAATTTCAAATCCCTGCCAGCATATAATTACAGATCGAATTTTATACTTGTATGGTCCTCGTTACAAACAAGGACGATTTTTATAATTTAAATCCCGACAACATTTAATTACAGATTGAATTTCATACTTGTATGGTCCTCGTTTAAAACGAGGATCGTTGAGTGCTGCATTTTTAATGCAGATAAGATATCTAGTTGGCCAGGATTCAAATCCTGACCGATAGAAAAAGGGTTTGCGCTGGAAGCGCGTTTCTCATGCATCCCCGTTACAAACGAAGACGATTTAAAATTTCAAATCCCGGATATTTCTGATTAGAGATCAAATTTAATGCCCTGCGCCAATGGCAAGGTATTCGAATAATTGATGGTATTGGTTTGCCTGCGCATATAAGCCCTCCAGGCATCCGATCCGCTTTCACGGCCGCCACCTGTTTCTTTCTCACCACCAAAAGCGCCACCAATTTCTGCGCCCGAAGTACCGATATTTACATTGGCTATGCCACAATCAGATCCCTTAGCTGATAAGAATTGTTCTGCTTCTCTTAAATTCAGTGTCATAATGGCTGATGATAACCCTTGCGGGACAGCGTTTTGTAAGGCAATAGCCTCCTCTAAGGTTTTGTATTTAATCAGATATAAAATGGGTGCAAAGGTTTCGTGCTGAACAATTTTATAATCATTCTGAACCTCGGCAATACATGGCTTCACGTAACATCCGCTCGCATATTCATCGCCCGCTAAAACGCCACCTTCTACCACAAAATGGCCGCCTTCAGCCTTACATTTAGCTATCGAATCTAAGTAGGCTGCAACCGCATCGGTATCAATCAGCGGACCTACATGGTTGTGCTGATCTAATGGATCGCCAATGCGTAACTGTGCGTAAGCTTTAACCAGCTTTGCGGTAAAAGCATCATATACACTTTCGTGGATAATTAACCTTCTGGTTGAAGTACACCGCTGGCCTGCAGTACCAACCGCGCCAAATACCGCACCGATTAAACTCATATCCAAATCGGCATGTTCTGAAATAATAATGGCATTATTACCGCCGAGTTCCAACAGGCTTTTTCCTAGTCTTGCGCCCACAGCAGCACTTACTGCCTTGCCCATGCGTGTTGATCCGGTAGCAGAAATTAAAGGAATTCTTCCATCGTTGGTCATGAGTTCGCCGATTTCCCGATCGCCTAAAACCAGGCTGCATACGCCTTCAGCTATATCATTATCGTTAAAAACTTTTGCTATAATATGTTGGCAGGCTATGGCGGTTAAAGGTGTTTTTTCTGATGGTTTCCAGATGCATACATTGCCGCAAACCAAAGCCAGGGCTGCGTTCCAGCTCCAAACCGCTACCGGGAAATTAAAGGCCGAGATAATGCCAACAATTCCCAGTGGATGCCATTGTTCGTACATCCGGTGGTTGGGGCGTTCGCTGTGCATGGTTAAACCATACAGCTGCCTGGATAAACCTACGGCGAAATCACAGATATCGATCATTTCCTGCACTTCGCCTAAGCCTTCCTGTAAACTCTTTCCCATTTCGTAAGAAACTAATGTACCCAGGGCATCTTTATTTTCACGAAGTGCATCGCCAAACTGGCGTACCATTTCTCCCCTTTTAGGGCCTGGAACCGAACGCCAGGCCGTAAATGCCTCCTGTGCTTTGGTTACAACAGTATCATAATCGGCTGCGCTGGCAACTTTAGCCGAAGCAATCAGTTTGCCATCCACAGGAGAATAACTCTCCAATGTTTTCGCGTTTGCAGCCCCGCCCCAGTTACTTCCTGTGCTGTAGGCTGCATTTTCTGCTTTTATGCCTAATCTGTTTAAAATAGATTGAATATCTGTAGCCATATTTCTAACGGTTTATACAAAAAAACAAAAAATAAGGGAATGCAGGCTACATTTTGCCCTTAACTTTATCACAATTCTTAATATCTTACCCTAATTTTACTCATCATCAGTATTAAATGAAAAACATTAAACTATTATTGGTTGCGCTTTTATGCTTCGGACTCAGCCTTAATGCGCAGCCTAAAAAGGCTACCAACACCCTGCTTTGGGAAGTATCAGGAAATGGATTAAAGAAACCTTCTTACTTATTTGGAACACATCATTTTACAAACAAAGAGTTTGCAGATACGATGCAGGTTTTACAGGAGAAATTAAAATCGGTTAATGGTGTGGTTGGCGAAATTGTAATGGATGGAACCTTACAGGGCCGGATGGCCCCATTTTTAGTAATGAAAAACAATACACTTGACAGTGTATTTACCCCAGCCGAATACAAAGAGGTAGACGATTATATTAAAGCCAGAAATCCCGCTGTAAACTTAAAGCAATTAAACCGATTTAAGCCAGCAATGGTTGGTGTGCTGATTATGCTTCTTGACAACCCTGAAATGAGAAGTCTAACGAATGGCATAGACGAAAGCTTTCAAAAATATGCAAAAGCCAACGCTAAATCTATACACGGCTTAGAAACGGCCGAATATCAGGGCGCATTGTTATTTGATGACGATCTGCAAAAACAGAAAAAAGCCCTGCTTAAATCAGTCAGGGAATCGGATAAGAATAAGATTAAATTGCAGGAACTAACGGGTTATTACCTGGCGCAGGATATCGATAAATTAACCCAGTTCTTTAAAGCACAGGATGAAGAAACTAAAGAGTTTATGACCGAGATGCTTAAAAACCGGAATCAACGCTGGCTGGACCAGCTCCCTGCCCTAATGGAAAAGGAATCTTTGTTTATTGCCGTTGGCGCCGGTCACTTAGTGGGTGACGAGGGCTTGATAAAGGGACTGCAGGCTAAAGGTTATACCTTAAAACCGATAGCAACCAAATAAAAGTAAATGGTAATTACCACAATTCTTAATATCTTGCCTTCAAGATACTGACTTATTAAAATCATAAAAATGAATAAAAAAAATATTGCCTGTGGCATACTATTGGCAGCGGTTTTTGCAAGTAATCCGCTTTTGGCGCAGGAAAAAGCCATAGAAAAATCAAACCTGGGCGTTTATCGGGTAACCCCAACCAAAATCAATGATCTGGTGCATACCAAACTAGATGTTTCATTTGATTACGCCAAGCGCTACCTGTATGGTAAAGCCTGGATAACTTTAAAGCCTCATTTCTACACCACCGATTCACTCACACTAGATGCACAGGGGATGGACATTAAAACCGTTGCGCTGGTTGGAGCCAAAGCAAATACCCCCCTTAAGTACACGTATAACGATAATAAGTTGTATATCAATTTAAATAAAAAGTATACCAATAACGAAAAATATACAATATACATCGCCTATACAGCGAAACCTGACGAATTAAAAGTAAAGGGAAGTGCGGCCATAACCGATGCCAAAGGTTTATATTTTATCAACCCTGATGGTACTGATAAAAACAAGCCTACCCAGATCTGGACGCAGGGCGAAACAGAATCTTCATCGGCTTGGTTTCCAACAATTGACAAACCCGATCAGAAAACAACCCAGGAAATTTCGATGACGGTAAAATCGAAATACACTACCCTGTCGAACGGGAAATTGGTAAGCCAAAAAAATAATGCCGACGGTACAAGAACCGATACCTGGAAAATGGATTTACCCCACTCGCCATACTTATTTATGATGGCGATAGGCGATTTTAAAATCACCAAAGATAATTATAAAGGCAAAGAAGTTAGTTATTACCTGGAGCCGAAGTACGCACCATACGCGAAACAGATTTTTGGGAAGACGCCTGATATGATCCAGTTTTATAGCAATTTATTGGGTGTAGATTATCCATGGAATAAATATGCGCAGGTGGTAGCCAGAGATTATGTTTCAGGGGCGATGGAAAATACTACAGCCACTTTACATGGCGAACAGGTACAAAAAACAGACCGCGAGCTGTTGGATGGAAACGAAGAAGGTACCATTGCACATGAGCTTTTTCACCAATGGTTTGGAGATTATGTCACCGCTGAATCTTGGTCTAATTTAACCATGAATGAATCTTTCGCCACTTTTGGCGAGATCATCTGGCATGGGCGTGATGCCGGCAAGGATGCGGAAGATAAGTCGCGTTACGAAAAATTACAGTCTTATCTCGGTTCAACTAAAAAAGGCGAAAGTCCGGTTTTGGCCCGCTTTTATTACAATGATAAGGAAGACATGTTCGATAATATCAGTTATGCCAAAGGCTCGGTCATTCTGTATGACCTGAAAAACCGAATGGGCGATGAAGCTTTCTACAAATCGCTTAACCGCTACCTCACTAACAATGCCTTTAAAAATGGCGAAACGCATCAGTTGCGTCTGGCAATGGAAGATGTTACCGGAAAAGACTGGAGTCCTTATTTCAATCAATGGTATTACAATGGTGGTCACCCGATTTTAAGTATCGATTATGGTTATGAAAATGGAAAAGCAACCATTAAAGTTAAACAAACACAGGATACCAGCGTACAAACCTTTACGTTGCCGGTTAAACTTGATATTTATGCCGGAGGTAAAAAAATCAGGAAAGAAATTCTGATCAATAGCCGTGAGCAGGATTTTAATTTTGAGGTAAGTGCCAAACCAGATTTAATCGATTTTGATGTAGATAAAATTTTAGTTGGCGAAACCAATGACAATAAAACGGCCGAAAACTATTATTTTCAATACAAAAATGCGCCAAGTTATGCCAATAGGATTGAGGCTATACAGTTTATTATGCAAAGCAAAGCCAACAGCGGTCAAATGGTGCTATTAGAAGGTTTGAAAGATAAATCGGCAGATTTACGCGCATTGAGTATTGCCGGCATTAATTTAGAAGATGCCCAGATTAAAGCAGCAGCGTTACCTGTTTTACTTCAGATTGCCAAAACAGATAAAAATACAGATGCCAGAGCAGCTGCAATTGTGAAGTTAGCTGAAACCGGAGACCAGGCCTATAAAGCTTTAATGTCAGAAAGCTTAAAAGACAGATCTTACAGGGTAATTGCTGCGGGCGTTGATGGTTTGGCTAAACTGGCACCGCAGGAAACGACGTCGGCTATAGCAGCGTTAGATGAAGAGACGAGGACGCATATCGCACCGTCAATCGCTACCCTATACGTCAGCGATCCAAAAGATGACTATCAGGCATTTTATGATAATATTATGCTTACAGGTGATAGGGATAAGATATTTGGTGTAATTGGTCAGTATTTTCAGTATTTAAGAGCAAATACAAATCCTGCAGTTACCGAGCAAGGTATAATGAATATTGGTAATGCTATTGAAAGATTAAAATTGCAGCCTTATTTAAACAAACAACTTGCTGGTGCTTATAATGCTACTGCCCAAGGCAAAACTAAACAGGCAAATGCTGCAAGCGGAGAAGAAAAAGCCAAATTGAATAAGCAGGCGGAGTTATTTAAAAAAGGAGCTGCCGATTTAGGAAAAGAGTAATTCTTATTCCTCCAACAGGTCGTCCTTTCGACCGGAGTGCAACGAAGTCGAGAAATCTGTGTTTGATAGATCTCTCCATTCCACTGCGTTTCAGTCGAGATGACGACTTTTTTTATTGATATCCAGTAACTCCTAGGATTATCCAAGATCTATTTACAGCCTCTTTTCCCACCCGTATCAATAATATAAACAATTTGCCAGTCCTGGTTTCTTCATCGCTTTGAGCAAATCCCCTTATAATAAAGCAGACAAAAACAGGGCAAACAAGGTTAATCCTTTCATCCCTCTTCATTAGTATATGCCATAAATTTATAGTATTTTTGTGGAAGAAGGGAAAAGGAACCGCGATGTTGCAACAAATCTATCGATTATCCACACATCTTAACTATAGTTAACAGGCTTTATATTCAGCTGTTTAGCGCCTTTGCGGCTATTGATGTTAATAATTATTTTAAAAACGGATAATTAAAATTGCTAAAATTATAATGTGTTTTTCTGCTTATTGGCACGGTTCTTTAATAGTATAATATATGGAAGAAGAATTCTTTTTTGAATCCAACGAAGATGCACAACGTTCAGTAGAACGTTACGAAGAAATGCTGCGGAACCAGGATCAGTATTTTTTCGATGCAGGGGCATTCGAATACATTGTAGATTTTTACATTGAGAAAAATGATCCGGTCAAAGCTTTGCAGGTAGTTGATTTTGCAATCAGTCAACACCCTTATGCCACGATTTTTTTAATTAAACAGGCTCACCTTTACATCTTAACGAACAATAGCGAAAAGGCTTTTATTGCGTTGCAAAAAGCTGAGCTTTTAGAACCATCAGAACCAGATATTTATCTGCTCCGCGGTAATATTTTCCAGAATACCGAACGTTTTGACGAGGCTTTGGAAAATTATGAAAAAGCTTTGGGACTGGCCGAAAGTACGGATGAGATATTATTGCAGATGGCTTATGTTTACCAGAGTATGGGCGATTATGAAAGTGCCATTACCTATATCAAGCTTAGCTTAGAGCAGAATATGGAAAACCAGGATGGTTTGTATGAGCTTGCTTTCTGTTATGATGTGTTAGACAAACAAGAAGAAAGTATCAAATTTTATCAGCAATATATTGATACTGATCCGTATTCTTATGCGGCCTGGTACAATCTGGGCAATAGTTTCCATAAGTTAAATCTTTTCGAAAAAGCGATCGACGCTTATGACTATGCCATCTTGATTAAAGAAGATTTCAGTTCAGCCTATTTTAACAAAGGAAATGCGCTGGTGCAGCTTGATAAATATGATGAGGCGATAGAAGTTTATAAACAGACTTTTGAGTACGAACAGCCCAATGCCGATACTTATTGTGCCATTGGCGAATGTTACGAGAAACTGGAGAAAATGGATGAGGCCCGTTCTTACTATAAAAAATCGGTAAAAATGGATCCTAAAATGGCTGATGCCTGGTTTGGGATTGGGGTTACACTTAATTTTGAGGAACGTTATTTCGAATCATTACACTTTTATAAAAAAGCCATAGACCTGGAAGCGGAGAATGCAGATTTCTGGTTCGCCATGGCCGATGCTTATTATAAGCTGGGCCAGATTGATGAGTCGATCGAAGCATATGAAAAAGTACTGGAGTTTAATCCTTTGGATGTTGAAGCCTGGCTGGATTTTAGTACTGTGCTCTATGAACAGGGAAAATTGCGTGAAGCAGCGGAAACAATGGCGGAGGCAATTAAAAATAACCCTGAAGCTGCAGAACTGTATTATAGGATGGTAGCCTATCTTTTCGCCATAGGAAACTATGCTGATGCATTGGGTTATTTGGAAACCGCTTTAACAACTGACCCAGATAAACATTATATTTTGTTTGAATACCTACCGCAATTACAGGATAATAGTGCCATTTTGAGTGTTATAAACAGATATATAAGGTAACGACCTTGTGAGAAAAATTTAACAAATAAATCTGAAAATTTTTTTCACTTTTGTACGCATATGAATTATCCTTTATTAAACGTTCCCGAACGTCCGACTAAACCGCGCCAAAAGGGCTTAACAATGGTTATGGATAAGGGATTGAGCCTACGCCAGGTTGAAGATTTTATTGAAGTTGCCGGCATACATACAGATATTGTAAAATTAGGTTGGGCAACATCGCATGTTACGCCAAACCTTAAAGAAAAACTGGCTTTATATAAAAGCGCAGGCATTCCTACCTATTTTGGTGGAACATTATTTGAAGCTTTTATTATCCGTAACCAGTTTTCAGATTACCAGCGTGTTTTAGATCAATACGGAATGGAATATGCAGAAGTATCTGATGGGTCTATCGAAATTGAGCACGACAAAAAATGTGGATTCATTAGCGAACTGGCTAAACAGGTTACCGTTATTTCTGAAGTAGGCAGTAAAGATGCCGCTAAAATATTTGCCCCTTACAAGTGGATCAAATTAATGCAGGCCGAAATTGAGGCAGGCTCATGGAAAGTAATTGCAGAGGCCCGCGAAGGTGGTAACGTTGGTATTTACCGTGGAAGCGGTGAAGTACGCGAAGGATTGGTTGATGAAATTTTAACGCAGATTCCGGAAGAAACCATTATCTGGGAAGCTCCTCAAAAAGAACAACAGGTTTGGTTCATTAAGTTGATTGGCAGTAATGTAAACCTAGGTAATATTGCCCCGGCAGAAGTAATTCCGCTAGAAACCATTCGTTTAGGATTACGTGGTGATACTTTCGATTATTTCCTGAATAAGGTAAAATAAAGACAAAATTCGTCATTGCGAGGCGCATAGTTAAATAAACCTTACAGGTTTCAAAGGCCTGTAGGGTTTGCTTGTTATATCAATATGAAAACATACGGTTTAATCGGTTACCCACTTTCTCACTCGTTCTCTAAAAAATATTTCACGGAAAAATTTCAAAATGAAGGCATTACCGATCATCAATATGAGCTTTTCCCGATCGCAGATATAAAATCGTTGCCTGACCTGCTGAGTGAAAATCCATCACTTTTTGGACTTAATGTAACCATTCCGCATAAGGTTAATGTGCTGTGTTATTTAAATGAAGTAGATGAAGCCGCAGAAAAAATTGGTGCTGTAAATTGTATTTCAATCAGAAGCTTTGAAGGTGAAAGCTATTTAAAAGGTTATAATACCGATGCTTATGGCTTTGAAGAATCGCTAAAGCCATTGTTAGGGCCGCAACATAACAAAGCGCTTGTTTTTGGCGATGGTGGCGCAGCAAAAGCGGTAAAGTATGTTTTGGAAAAGTTGAATATCGAATACCAGACAGTGGTGCGTAAGGCAACTGCAGGAACCCTAATATATTCTGAGATTACACCAGAAATTTTGGATTCGCATAAATTATTAATCAATACCACGCCGTTGGGCATGTCGCCAAATGTAGATACCTTTCCGGATATTGATTACAGTTTAATCGGGCCTGAACACCTGGCTTACGACCTGGTTTATAACCCACTCGAAACTGCATTTCTGGTTAAGGCCGCTGCTGGCGGTGCAAGAACAAAAAACGGACTTGAAATGTTGCATCAGCAAGCTGAAAAAGCCTGGGCCATCTGGAATAAATAATTTAGCTTATCTTTATCCTGTTAACCAGTAAGCAGATTTTTTGAGGAATGAAAATAAACCAGTTGATTTTTTTACTCTTTGCACTGCTTTTATGCGTAACAGCTTGTCAAAACCACGATTACAGCCCTAAACCAAAAGCCTATTTCAGGATTGTATTCCCTAAAAAGGATTATACCGCATTTACCAAAGCAGTTCCCTTTACGTTTAAATACCCGACTTATGCTACGGTAGAGCAAGATCAAAGCCGCGATGCTCAAAAAAACTGGTACAATTTGCACTTTAAACAATTTAACGGCTTTCTGCATTTAACTTATTATGATGTTTCAGGGAAAAGTGAGTATGATGAAATGGTGGAAGATGCCAGGAAGCTTGCCTTTAAACACACCATAAAAGCAAGTGCGATAGATCAAAAAATGATTAATTACCCTGACCATAACGTTTATGGCATTTACTATGCCATTGAAGGGAATACGGCATCTTCCGTTCAGTTTTTTTTAACAGATAGTGCTAAACATTATTTTAGAGGAGCTTTATACTTTAATGAACGCCCACAATACGATTCTATTGAACCCGTTGTTAAATTTATTAAAAAAGATATCGATACCTTGATTTCTACTTTTAGGTGGAAAAATTAGTTTATTATTTCTGTTCCTTTGAACAGACTTTTTCTAAATACTTATGATTACAGTAAAAACCTTCACTTTTAACGCTTACAGCGAAAATACCTATGTGCTTTATGATGAAACAAAGGAATGTGCCATTATTGATCCAGGTATGTACGAAGGTTTTGAGCAAAATGAATTGGCCGCTTTCATTAAACAGGAAGAATTGAATCCTGTTTTGTTGCTTAATACACATTGCCATCTTGATCATGTTTTCGGCAATAAATTTGTGGCTGAAACCTATGGTTTAAAACCACAGTTTCATGAAGGTGAATTGCCGATTTTAAATGCCGTTCCAGGTTATGCACCATCAATGGGCTTTACCCGTTATGAAGTATCTCCTTTGCCAGATACCTTTTTGCCTGAAACAGGGACGATTTCTTTTGGCAATAGTAAACTGGAACTGATTTTTGCTCCGGGACATTCGCCGGCACACCTTTGTTTTTACAGTGCGGCTGATCATATGTTAATAGGCGGCGATGTGCTTTTTTATGGCAGTATCGGGCGTACTGATCTGCCAGGCGGCAACCATCAGCAATTAATTCAAAACATTTCTGATAAACTTTTTGTCTTACCTGATGAAACCAAAGTTTATCCGGGCCATGGACCAGCAACGAGCATTGGTTTTGAAAAACAACATAACCCGTTTTTTTAAGGTGAAATGTAAAATGGATGGGGGATGATGTAATAACTCGCTCGTATATTCCATCTTACATCGTTGCATCTTACATTTTAACTATATTTACTGCTGTGAATACATCGTTTTACATTGCCAAAAGGTATCTTTTTGCCAAAAAGTCAACCAATGCCATTAATCTGATTTCGGGCATATCAATGGTAGGCGTAATGGTTGGCAGCGCAGCTTTGATTATTATCTTGTCGGTTTTTAATGGGTTAGAAACCGTAGTGCTGAATATGTTTGATACCATTACACCGCAAATTGCGATTACACCAGCCAAGGGGAAGACTTTTGATCCGAATACAGGTTATTTTAATCAGCTTAGAAAAAATAAAGATGTGGCGGCTTTTACCGAAGTGCTGCAGGAAAATGCATTGTTGAAATACAACAATAAGCAGGCTGTGGGAATGGTAAAAGGGGTAAGTTTAGATTACTTAAAGAACACAAAACTAGACAGTACCATTAAGGAAGGCCGTTTTATATTGCATAACAAAAGCGGTGATAATGCTGTAATCGGTTCTGCATTACAAAGTTATTTGGCTGTAAATACAGTTGATCCTTTTACTGAACTGGAAATTTATTCGCCAAAAAAGGATATCGCTGTAAATACGATCAATCCAGCTGATGATTTTGTGGTCAAAAATATCCGGGTTAGCGGTGTTTTCGAAGTGCAACAAGATTTCGACAATGGGATTATTGTTCCACTCGATTTTGCACGTGAGCTGCTTGGGGAAGATAAAAATGTGTCTGCTATTGAAATTAATCTGCAACCAGGTGTTGATGTAGATGATTTTAAAGATGAAATAATCGAAAAGGCCGGTAAAGATTATGAAGTCAGAAATCAGGCCGAACAAAATAAGTCACTCTACCATATTTTAAATACGGAGAAATGGGCCGTGTATATTATCCTTACTTTTATCCTGATTATTGCTATATTTAATATCATAGGGTCGTTAACCATGTTAGTAATCGATAAGGTAAAGGATGTGGCCATTCTAAGCAGTTTAGGCGCAGGAAAGAAATTAATCAAACGTATATTTTTATTTGAGGGTATGATGATTACCATGTCTGGCTGTGTATTGGGGCTAATCATAGGAATTATATTTTATTATTTTCAACATACCTATGGGTTGATTAAAATGGGCGATGAAGTAAATAAAACATTGGTAAGTTCTTATCCGATTGCATTAAAATGGAAAGATTTTGTATTAGTTTTTATTACGGTAGGTATCTTCTCATTTTTGGCATCCGCTTTGTCATCCAATTTAAGCGTTAAAAAGATAGATCAAATTAATCAAACGATATAAAATGAAGTTATTTAAGCAAGCAATTGTACTTGTTGTGCTCCTTGGCGTAGCCGCTACAGCTTGTAACAGGAATGATAAAGCCGAGGGAGAAAAGAACAATCTTAAAATTGTAAAGGGTTTGTATACATTTGGCCCTGAAATGAAATCAATTACACTATGTGAGGATACCCGCGAATTTTGGGTTACAGACAGTGTGAAAAAATTAGAGTTATCGTACAGTAATTTAGGATTCGAAAAGCCTTATGAGCCTGTATATGTAGAACTCGAAGGTTATTTTACTAAAACCGATACCGCTACCGTCGCGGCCGATTTCGATTCTACTCTGGTGGTTACCAAAGTGATCAAAATAAGCAAAGAAATTCCAGACGGACCTTGCGCACAATAATTTTCTATCCATAGAGTTAAGCGCAGCTCTCTACGGATTAATAAACAGAGTTGGGTTTTCAAACTCAATATTTCAGTTAAACAGAATTTAACTTATCGATTAAGTTCTGGTAAGCCGGGTTTCGTTAATTACCTTACCCTGTCCGTAGAGTTAAGCGCAGCGTCTCTACGGGCTGATGAATAGGATTGAGTTTTCAAACTCAATATTTCATTTAAACAGAATTTAATTTATCGATTAGGTTCTGGTAAGCCGGGTTTCGTTAATTACCTTACCCTGTCCGTATAGCTAAGCGCAGCGTCCCTACGGATAGGTGAAAAATTGATCATTATTATAATATTATTAGAAAAACAAAAAAGGCCCGCAATTTTCATCGCGAGCCTTTTATATACTATTGATTTTAATTTTACCAGAAAGTAGAGTAAAGCGCTACTAAAATTCCGAATACAATCAGTGATCCAACGGCAAACGAAGGATGAACTTTGAACATGCTTGAATCTACTTCTAAACCATTAGATTTATCGCCTTTGCTGTTCTCGAACATACTGATGGCAAACATCACGATTATACAAACTACAAATACAATTCCCATTCTATCCAAGAAAGGTATTTCATAAACTCCATCTGCATTAGCTACCGAAAATCCAAAATTGTGAAGGAAAGATAAATCCATCATTCCTGGTAAGAATTTTAGTAATACCGATAAACCAAAACCACCTATAGTGGCAAATAAAGCCGCATTAGAAGTGGTTTTTTTCCAGAAGAAGCCTAAGATAAACATCGCGAAAATACCAGGACTTACAAAACCTGTATATTCCTGAATAAATTCGAAACCACCTTTTTTATCAATACCTAAGAAAGGAGAAATGGCAATTGCGATAGCCATTGCAACAATAACAACTACGCGTCCAGTACCTACCAGTTTCTTTTCAGAGGCCGCCGTATTAATGTGTTTCTTAAAAATATCCAGGGTAAAAATAGTAGAGATACTATTGATTTTACCCGCCAGTGAAGCAACAATTGCTGCGGTTAACGCCGCGAAAGATAAACCTTTAAGGCCTGTAGGCAGAATATTCAATAAAGTAGGGTAAGCCCTATCCGGACGAAGTTCGCCACCCGGCATCATTGAATTTACATCAATACCAGTTTTTTCTGTATATAACATATATACTGCAATACCCGGTAATACCACAATTAATGGCATTAAAAGCTTTAAAAATGCGGCAAATAAGATACCTGCCCTAGCCGTTTTCAGATCAGCACCTAAAGCACGTTGAGTGATGTACTGGTTACAGCCCCAATAGTTTAAGTTTACAATCCACATACCGCCAAGCAATACCGTCATACCTGGTAATGAGGCATAATTGGCACTATCTTTTTTGAAGATCATGTGGAAATGATCGGGTGCTTTTTCCCTTAAAAACGATAAACCATCTAACACGCCATGGCCACCAAAATGGTCGCTCACCAAGTTAAGTGCCAGATAAGTAGTTGCTAAACCGCCGAAAATTAAAAACGCCACCTGAATTACATCCGTGTAACCAATTACTTTCATGCCACCCAACGCTATGATTACAGAAAAAATGGCGAGACCGATCATACAATACCAAAAGCCAATACCCGAAATACTGCTTACAGCGAGTGCACCAAGGTACAAGATAGAGGTTAAGTTTACCACAACATACAATAACAACCAAAACACAGCCATAATCATGGCTACCGTGCCATTATAACGCTGACTCAAGAATTGTGGCATGGTGTAGATCTTATTTTTAAGATATACGGGAATAAAAAATGTGGCTACAATTACTAATGTTGCAGCTGCCATCCATTCGTAAGTAGAAATGGCTAATCCCATTTTAAATCCATCGCCGCTCATGGCTACGAATTGCTCGGCACTAATATTCGAGGCAATTAAAGAGGTACCAATGGCCCACCAGGTGAGTGAACCTTCTGCAAGGAAATAATCCTTGCTGCTCATCTGCTTCTGCTTTTTACGATGGTAAATCCAAAAGCCATAAACTGCCACAATGGCAAAGTAGGCTAAAAAAATAATGTAATCTGTGACTTTCATTTAAGTTATTTGGTTTAGAAATCTAAATGTAGCAAAATCATAAATTAATATCCGCTTTTTTTGAATTAAAAAATGTTAAAATGACGTTTATTAATTTTGGACTTCCCCAAATTAAAGATTATTCGGCTAAGATGGGTTATTTGATTATCATTCGCAATAGAATGCGCCCTTCAGTAGAAGAGAAATTTAAGTTTGCTTGGTTTAGGTACTACCGCAGTCTGTGTATACACAGACCGCGGATAATATATTTATTGGGATAATTAAATATACCGGTTAATAAGGTTCTCAAGATATTCCTGCTTTCCGCTGCGTACCTCTGGTTCGCCGTTTTCTGCAGCGTAATTCCTTAAGTCTTCTAAACTTAATTTTCCTTGTTCAAATTCGGCTCCCTTTCCGCTATCAAATGAGGCATAGCGGTCGGCCCTTACCTTTTTGTATTCAGATTTCTGAAGAATGGCATCTGCAGTAACCAATGCCCTTGCAAAGATATCCATTCCGCCTACATGTGCATAAAACAAGTCTTTTTGATCAGTAGAGTTACGGCGGATTTTCGCATCGAAATTTACACCGCCACCTTGCAAACCACCACCTTCTAAAATGATTAACATGGCTTCGGTTAGTTCATTAATATCATTTGGGAATTGATCGGTGTCCCATCCATTTTGATAATCGCCACGGTTTGCATCGATAGAGCCTAACAAGCCATTATCTACCGCAACTTGTAGCTCATGCTGGAAAGTATGGCCGGCAAGTGTAGCATGGTTTACCTCCAGGTTTAATTTAAAGTCTGACAACAGATCGTATTCCTGTAAAAAGCCTTTTACTGTTGCCGCGTCGTAATCGTATTGGTGTTTAGAAGGCTCACATGGTTTCGGTTCAATAAAAAATGTTCCTTTAAAACCTTGTTTGCGTGCATAATCTTTAGCCGTATGTAAGAATTTTGCCAGATGATCCTGCTCACGTTTCATATTGGTGTTTAATAAGCTCATATAGCCTTCTCTTCCACCCCAGAAAACATAATTTTCACCACCAAGGGCAATGGTTGCGTCTAAAGCAGCTTTAACCTGGGCAGCACCATGGGCCAGTACATGAAAATCAGGATTGGTAGATGCACCGTTCATATAACGCTTGTGGCTAAATAAATTCGCTGTTCCCCATAATAGTTTTACGCCGCTATCTGCTTGTTTTTGTTTTGCATATTCAACAAGGGCCTGTAATCTGCGCTCGTTTTCGGCAACGTCATCGCTATAATCTACCACATCCACATCATGGAAACAATAATAAGGAATCTGCATTTTCGTGATAAATTCAAAGGCTGCATCCATTTTATCTTTAGCCCTTTCCACTGCATCTTTTTTTTCATCCCAAGGGAAAACGTGTGTTGCACCTCCAAACGGATCTGCGCCATTACCATTAAATGAATGCCAGTAAGCACAAGCAAATTTAAAATGCTCACTCATGGTTTTGCCAGCGACTACTTTGTTGGCGTCATACCATCTAAATGCTAATGGATTATCACTTTCCAGGCCTTCAAATTTGATCTGCTCAATGCCTTTGAAAAATTCCGTTGCTCCGGTTACTACTTTTGTCATGTTTTTTGTTTTTTGATTGATGGTTTGTTGGTCAATGGTTCGTGATAAAAACTCACGATAAAGCGATCAACCGTTAACCAGTTGCTAATTGTTTTTCTAATATTTCTTTCCAATCCTGATAGACCGGCTCATACTCAGCTGAATGTTGAGGCACTAACGTTTTGATGACTTTGTGATTGCTAAAAGCCTCTTCTGCGCTTTTGAAAATGCTGGCACCTATACCGGCACCCAAGGCTGCGCCCACACTGCCGTCGTTTTCATAAAGTTCAACCGGAATGCCCGTAACATCTACAAACGTTTGTGCAAATACCTCACTTAAAAACAGATTGGCCTTTCCGGCACGGATAACTTTAGGCTGCATGCCATTTTCCCGCATGATATCCAATCCATAACGGAAAGCAAAAGCAATCCCCTCTTGTATAGCCCGGAAGATGTCTGATTGATTGTGGAGGTTTAGGTCGATGCCCAATAACTCTGCACCTGTATATTGATTATTTAACATCCGTTCTGCACCGTTGCCGAAAGGAAGTACTTTTAAACCATTGCTGCCTATTGGTGCTTTCGAGGCCTGTATATTAAGTTCAGCATAGCTAGACAGTGGCGCGGAATTATGTTTTGCCCAACGGTACATGCTTCCGGTACCATTAATACATAGCAAAACTCCAGTGTGCTTTTTTTCTCCTGAATAGGTTACGTGCGCAAAGGTATTCACTCTTGATTGCTTATCATAAGTAAGTTCATCGCTTACACCATAAATTACCCCCGATGTTCCGGCTGTAGCGGCAACCTCTCCAGGTTTTAATACGTTTAAGGAAAGTGCATTGTTGGGTTGGTCGCCAGATTTATAAGCTACCGGGATGCCGGCAGTTAAATTTAATGCATGTGCAATATCCGTTTTTAAATAACCATGTTCCGAAAATAAAGGTTTTACGGTTGGGATCAGGTTGCTGGAGATGCCGTAATAATCCATTACATCTTTAGAGATTTCGTGGTTTTCAAAATCCCAGAAAATACCTTCGGATAGAGCCGAAATACTTGTAGTGATTTCTCCGGTTAATTTCATTGCAATAAAATCGCCGGGAAGCATGATTTTATCGATACAGTTATAGATATCGGGTTCGTTTGCTTTTACCCAGGCCAGTTTCGATGCCGTAAAATTTCCAGGTGAGTTTAATAGGTGTTTTAAGGATTTTTCGTGACCGATAGCGTCAAAAGCGCTATTTCCCAGTTCAACAGCCCTGCTGTCACACCAGATAATGCTATCGCGGAGTACCTGCTGATTTTGATCTACCACAACAAGTCCGTGCATTTGATAGGCAATGCCAATGGCCTTGATCTCCTTCGGATCAAAAAGACCGGTTGAATTTAATTTGAGGATGGCCTGCTGAACATTTTCCCACCATTCATCGGGCGACTGCTCTGCCCAGCCTGATTGTAAAGATTTGATGGCTGTTTCTTGTTCCGGATATTGAGCGGTGGCTATATTTTTTTGTGTAGCTGCATCAACAACTGCAACTTTAATGGATGAGGTACCTAAATCAATTCCTAATAAATACATGCTTTCATCTTAATTTAATATTTGGTTATGCAAACGGTTGCATAAAGATAGTGGTAAAAATATAAAACGCAAATTTTTTGTAAATTCCTGTTGTGTTTAATGCCAAACGGTTAAATACTTCGCATCATTTGAAGCTGTATCTAATGCTTTAATATTTATATTTTTGCGTCATATACATTAATCATATGGAACAAATTACATGGGGCGACTTCGAAAAGGTTGAATTAAGGGTAGGTACTATTCTTGAGGCTTTCGAATTTCCTGAAGCCCGAAGACCGGCATATAAATTGAAGGTAGATTTCGGCGAATATGGTATCAAAATGAGCAGCGCGCAGATTACCAAACATTATACATTGGAAGAATTACCTGGAAAACAGATTGTCGGGGTGATCAATTTCCCTAAAAAACAAATCGGGAAATTTATGTCAGAATTTTTAGTAACCGGTTTCGCTGATGAAAACGGAGATATTGTATTAACTACGGTGGAACGTAAAGTGCCGAACGGAAGTAAATTGGTTTAATAGTTAGCTTCCGGAGTTTACACGTAATTGCTGCGGCCAATTAGCCCTGATTGCAGCGGAAAGCCCGCAATCCCGGTTTTCACCGGGAGAGGACTTGGAGCGTAAAGCAGGACTGAAGCAGCCGATAAGCGCTGATGTTGCGCTCCAAAACCTAACCAATTTTCAACTCAGACTTCGGCAGTTTTGCCGATCCTTTGCCTTTGGAGCCTCCGGAAGCTTTTTTGGTCATTATTACCCTATATTTGCCTCATGAGTTTTTACAATTTCGAAAATACCGATCCCGAAGAAGAAGATATTCACTATATGAAACTGGCTTTGGAAGAGGCAAAAAAGGCTTTGGCTGAAGATGAAATTCCGATAGGTGCTATTGTAGTCAGTAAAAACAGGATTATAGGCCGTGGCTATAATTTAACCGAACGTTTTAACGATGTGACCGCACATGCTGAAATGCAGGCTTTTACCTCTGCCGCACAAACCATTGGAGGAAAATATTTAAAGGATTGTACTTTATATGTAACTATTGAGCCTTGTGTAATGTGTGCCGGCGCAAGTTATTGGACACAGATCGGTCGCATTGTTTATGGCGCAAGGGAAGAAAAAAGAGGCTTTATCTCCAGGAATGCTCAACTGCTGCATCCTAAAACGCTTTTAAAAGGCGGCGTAATGGCTGAAGAATGCGGTATGCTGATGAAGGATTTCTTTGCGAAGAAGAGGTAGTTAGTCTAATTGTCCTCGTTTTTAATGAGGGTTATTGAGGTGCGTATTTGTAATGCGTTAAGCGCTGGTATAGCAATTCAATCGCCGATATTGAGCATCCTTCGTTGTAAAGGAGGACGATGCTGATTTTACAAAAAACCTTCCAGCATTAAAGCCTTCAACATTACAACATTAACCCAGAAAGTGATTTGATGATAATAACATGAACAAATCTTAACGTTGTAATGTTATATTTGCTACAGAAATATTTTTTTAATCTTTAAACATAAAACTATGGCTTTTGAATTACCTGCGTTACATTACGCAACCGATGCATTAGAACCGCATATTGATAAAACCACCATGGAAATCCACCATGATAAACACCACCAGGCATATGTTACCAACCTAAACAAAGCGTTAGAAGGTAAGCCAGAGGCAAATTCAAGCATCGAGGAAATTGTTAAAAACATTTCAAAATACCCTGCGGCTGTTAGAAACAATGGCGGTGGACACTATAACCACTCTTTATTCTGGAACATTTTAGGTCCGAACAAAGGCGGTGAGCCAACCGGCGATTTAGCTAAAGCGATTAATGAAACTTTTGGCTCGTTTGCTGAGCTTAAAACTAAATTACAGGAGGCTGGTGCTACACGTTTTGGTTCAGGCTGGGCCTGGCTATCTGTAGGTGCAGATAAAAAACTTCAGGTTTCTTCTACTCCTAACCAGGATAATCCTTTAATGGATATTGCCGAAGTGAAAGGAACGCCAATTTTGGGTATTGATGTTTGGGAGCACGCTTATTATTTAAAATATCAAAACAAACGCCCTGATTATTTAGCAGCAATCTGGAATGTAATCAACTGGGATGCAGTTGCTGAACTTTACAAAAAAGCTTTGTAAGAGAAAAGTTTTATAAAATTGAAGAGAAGTCCCGGTGTAGATCGGGACTTTCTTGTTTTAAGATATTTAAGTAACTTCGCATATAAAATATTCAAAATGAAAAGGCTTGTAGTTTTATTTTTAATTATTGTTGGCGTAAATGTGCTGGTACGTGCACAACAGAATAAAATGCCTACCCCGGCAGAAATTGCTCAAAAGAATGTAGATGATCTGGAAAAACGATTAAAACTAAACGGTACGCAAAAAAGTGTCATTTATAGTTATACCTATAACCAGGCAAAAGAACAAGCTGATTTAATTAAAAGACAACAGGCCGGTAATTCACGCGAGGAGGATGTAGATAAATTTTATAAGCTTCAGAACGAAACCTCGAAAAATATCCGCAACGTTTTAAGGCCAGAGCAACAAACCGAATATGATAAAATTATTGAGGAGCGTTTAAGTGGTAAAGGTTTAAAATCAAAAAACAAGAAAAAGAAAAAAGGCGAAGAGGAAGAAGTGGAGAGTGATATCAAAGGATTGCTATCTGCTCCTCCGGTAGAAAAACAAAATCAGTAATTTTTTAATTACCTGAGCTTTTTAGAAGATAAAAATCCTGCTGCAACAGGTTGTAAACTGGCGTGGCATTTAGATAAGGATCAAAAGTTAATTCACTAAATTTAAAAGATCTGTTTTATTTGATGTAGGCACTTACTGGAGTGTCGTCACCCTGATCCGATGGCTCCTATGTTTACAATGTTTAATTTAGTAAGCATAAAGTGAAAAGGATCGAGAGTAGACCGATGGCAAAATAACTCATGAAGTATATTGACCGATAGATACTACCTCTTTCCTTTTT